>Ga0315336_1000570_pt1 | contig 95673 bp, 86 predicted proteins | sample ASW5metaG_FD_204512 | JGI IMG/M metagenome (GOLD analysis project Ga0315336, IMG submission 204512) | Ammonia-oxidizing marine archaeal communities from Monterey Bay, California, United States - ASW #5 | ecosystem: Environmental > Aquatic > Marine > Intertidal zone | place: USA: California...
CCAGATGACGTGGGTTTCGACCCGCTCCACACCCGTCATCGGTGACGCTGCACGACGATCCGTAGGCACCGCCTGCGAATCGACAGAGGAACACGCCACGTGTCCGACACACTCGTTCAGGATCTGCTCGACGCCGGCATTCACTTCGGCCAGCGACGCAGCGGATGGAACCCCCGCATGAAGCCCTATATCTGGGGACAGCGGAATCGCATTCACATCATCGACATCCGCGAGACCGTCAAAGGTCTGCTGACGGCTGCCAAGTTCGTGCAGCGCACCGTTGGCGAAGGCCGCGACGTGTGCTTCGTGGGCACCAAGCGTCAGGCCAAGGGTGCCATTGAGCAGCACGCCGGTGATGTCAATATGCCGTGGGTCGTAGAGCGTTGGCTCGGTGGCACGCTCACCAACTTCCGCACGATCCGCGAACGTCTCAAGAGACTTGAGGAACTGGAAGCACTGGTCGAGAGTGGTGAGATCGAGACCTATTCGAAGAAGAGAGCCTCGCAGCTGCAGCGCGAGAAGCGCAAGATTACCCGCAACCTGCAGGGCATTCGCAACATGAACAAGTTGCCCGGGGCCATGGTCGTGATCGACACCGCCCGCGAGACGAACGCCCTGCGTGAAGCACGGACCTTGGGTATTCCCACGATCGGTCTAGTCGATACCGATGGTGATCCCAGCCTCGTGGACATTCCGATTCCCGGCAACGACGACTCGATGCGCAGTATCGATGTCATCGTCCGTTACCTGGCCGCCGCTGTGCAGGCCGGAAAGGCCGGTCGTACTGCAGCAAACGAAGGCGATGACTCCGCTCCGGCAGAGATGGCCGCTGCTGGTGGTGATCGTGGCGGCAGCAGTTCGCGTGCAGCGTTCCGTGGTGAAGCGACGGCTTCCGCTACCGCGACCGCCGAGCCGGCCGTTGAAACCGCCGAAGAGACAAAGACTGAAAACGCCGAGTGACGCGCTGTCGTCACACGCACTCCCTGGAGAAAACCACGTGAGCATTTCCGCAAAGGATGTCATGGCCCTTCGTCAGAAGACCAGCCTTGGCATGATGGATTGTAAGGACGCCCTGAAGGCCTGCGACGGCGACATGGCTGCCGCTGAAGAGTGGATTCGCGCCAAGCGCAAGGGCAAGATGGACACCCGTACTGAGCGCACCACCGGCGAAGGTCGTGTGGCGATTGCCGTCGAAGGCGACAAGGCTGCCATGGTCGAGGTGGCCACCGAAACAGATTTTACTGCTCGCAACGACGAGTTCGTCGCCATGATGGACACAGTGGTCGCCGAGGCGATGAAGTCCGGCGCCGGCGACATTGAAGCCAACGATGTCATTACGGCAGCCGTGGACAACATCCGCATCAAGACCGGCGAGAACGCCAACTTCACGCGTGGCGTCAAGCTTGAGGGTGGCGCGTTCGGCCACTATGTGCATCACGATGGCAAGCGAGCGTGCCTGCTGCAGGTCGAAGGCGCAGTCGACGCCGATGTCCTGAAGGGCATCTGTCAGCACATCGTGTTCTACGATCCAGCCGCGATCGGCCCCGACGATGTCCCCGCCGAGACGCTCGATGAGATTCGGGCCAAGGCGATTCAGGAAGCACAGGACACCGGCAAGCCTGAGGAAATCGCCACCAAGATGGCCGAAGGCAAGGTACGCAAGTACCTCGAAGAGTCCACGCTGATCAAACAGAAGTACGTGCTCGACGAGTCCATTCGCGTCGAGGATGTGTTGCCCGACGGGTGCTCGATCACACACTTTGTGCGGTACACACTCGGCAGCTGAGAATTGAGGTGCCAGGGAGGCACCTACCCCTCTCTACTTGGAGATGGTGTCCGGCCCTTCCCCCGCCTTCTTCTCATACACCCCATCCCCAGCCCGCTCGTACTTCGTGAAGCCCAGACGATCGAGGTTCTTGTTGGAGAGCTTGCCGCTCTTCTCATTCCACTGCGTGTTGATGTTGGGCACGCTGGGAATGCGCTTGACGGGCGCCCCGGTTTCCGGGTGCTCGGTCAGCGCGTCTTCACTCATCTTCTGGAAGACCTCGAAGATCTCACCCGAATCGTCATCGGTCACGACTTGATACGTGTACGTCGGCACATGGGCATTCTACTGCCCGCGTGTGAGGTACAGCCGTCGATGTCAACGCGCTGCGGCGGGCCAAGCCCGTCCTCGGGTCAGCCTGCGCGGAAGTTTCTGACTTGATGGGCATCATTTTATCGACAACTATTTTGACGGGTAAATGCGCCATGAGAGAATCACCAGAGTCCAGGCAATCCAGCCGCGATCGCCTCGATCCCCCAGGCGGCCTTCCACAAGGCCATGGAGATGCAGGTCAAGATCGCGATGTGCAGAATCGCGAAGACGAGACCGCAACAACGGCACTTGCTCTTCTTGTTACAGCAGCTGTCAGAAGTGGATTCGGTCATTGAAAAAGCTCCTTGCAAGGGTCGACTCAGACTCAATCGTCTGTTCTGCCTCAAAGCATGGAAAGAACGTGCCTGGGTTCAGCCTTCCGGCGGTGCGCCAGCCCAAACCCCCGCTGATGCCCCCCCTTTGCGTGGGTCGCTCGCGGGCAGCATTGCGCCGGCCGGTGTGACCTCCAGCAGTTGCTCAACCCCCACGCCGGCCCGCTCCTGCACGTCCCACCCGCGCCTCTTCAAGTTGTCGTGCGTCGACTGCGAAAACCGCCCCGTCTCCAACCATAGGACATCGGGCTTCCACTGTTGGTGCACCCGCCCCTGTGCCAGCGCCTCCGCCGGAGTCATCCTGAACAGCAACACGTCCACCATTGCCTGAATCGTCGCCGAAATAATGCGCGGCCCACCTGATGCGCCAGCCACCAACCGCACCCGACCATCCTCCAGCACGATCGTCGGCGACATGCTCGACAAGGGCCGCTTGCCCGGTTGCGGTGCATTACGATCGCTCTGCACGAGCCCGTAGATGTTCGTTGTGCCCGGCGCTGTCGTGAAGTCGTCCATCTCGTCGTTCAACAGAATGCCCCACCGCGGCACGGCGACACACGAACCCCACACGTAGTTGATCGTTTCGGTACAAGCCACCGCCATGCCATCCGCATCGACCACGCACAAGTGCGACGTGCCCGAGTCATCCGGCGGCGCGAGAATGTGCACATGTTCCGGGGGAAGCGCTCGCGCCAGATCGATGCGCGACGCTGCCTCGCGAATGCGCACCTCATCAAGCAGGTCATTGACTGGCACCGTGGCAAACGTTCCATCCGCCAACCACTGCGCCCGATCCGCAAAGGCATGCTGCAAGGCACTGCCCAACAGGTGCAGATAGGCAGGATCACTCGGCGAGGGATCGGATAGCTCCCGCCAGCGTTCCCACAACACTCGCATCACCTGGATTTCCGCCACGCCCCCGCTGCTCGGCGGCGGCATGGTCAACAGGCGATACCGACCAAAGATGTCGTCGGCGATCAACGGCTCCATGGACTGCACGCGGTAGCCCTCAAGATCTTCTACCGTCATGACGCCGCCTGAAGCGGTCACTGCACCCACGATCGCCTGCGCCACGGCACCTGTGTAGAAAAAGTCCGGACCGCGACCAGCCAAGCGCCGCAACAACTCAGCCTGCTGGGGCTGCAGCACCAGATCGCCTTCTGACAAGCTCCCGGAATCGCACAAGTGCGTCCATACCCACTGGCTGACCTGCGCCGTGTGCGCATTCTTGTCACGAACGCCGCGTAACCAATCCGCCGCGTTCATCCAGGCGGCATTGACGACAACGCCTTCTGCAGCAGCGTGAATCGCCGGCTGCAGTACTTGTTTCCAAGGCAGCCGGCCCCAACGACGGTGCGCTTCGTACAGACCCGCCACGGTGCCGGGTACGCCGACCGCCGTGCCGCCGATGCGGCTGGCATCGTCCAGGGGTTGATCGGCGTAGAACGCGGCATCCACCGCGGCCGGTGACACTTCGCGGTAATTCAGGACGGCTTCAATGGCATCGCGTTCCTGCGTCGCCGGCGCGTACACCACCATGAAACCGCCGCCGCCCATGCCGCAGCTGAAGGGGTCGGTCACGCCCAATGTGAAACTGGTGGCGACCGCGGCATCGACAGCGTTGCCGCCTGCTCGCAGGATCGCCACGCCCGCTTCAGATGCGATGACGTGATCTGCGGCGACGGCGCCGCCATGAAATACCTCTTGGCGAGGCGTGCTGTTGCAGCCCACAAGGAGCCACAACACACAAAGGGATCTGACCCCTCTCTTCATGGCAGATACGCCCGCACGGTTTCCACGGCGATGCGAACATCACCCAATCGATCTTCACCCGCTTCACGCTCGATGATCGCGTCAACATCGCGATCAATGCCGTTGGCGATCGATATGAAACGGTCCCAGTCAACCACACCTGCGCCGACTGCAACCTCGGTCCCCCACCCGCCGGACGCCCTTGGGGGCAGCGCATCTTTGATGTGCACCTGCACAGTGTGCGGTGCGAGCTTCTCAAACGCTTCGATTGGATCGCCCGTGCCGTACAGCACCATGTTGGCGGGATCAAAGTTGACGCCCAGATTGGCGTGGTTGATTTCCGACAGCACAGCAAGAAGCGTGTCAGCGTCTTCCTGACCAGTTTCCAAGCCAAGACGCACGCCCTCTGCACTGCAGATTTCAGCGAGCGTGCGCAACCTGCCCACCATCGTCGCACGTTCGCCGTCGTCAACATCGTGCGGCAGAAAGCCCGCGTGCAATGTCAGGATGTCCATCCCTGCAATCCGAGCGACCTCGGCCGCCTCTCTCGCCATGGCTTCGTTGGCCGGCCAATGCACGTCGGGACGAATGCCGCCGGTGGCTTTGATGGTCTCAATGGTGCTGTAGTCCTCGCCCTCGGGTTCAAGCATGCCGCTGAGCAGCTCGATGTCGTGTTCCCTCAGCAGCTCAATCGCTCGCCCCCAGAGGTCGCGGTCACTGACCAGTGGTGTCAAGGCCAGTTGGACGGCTGTCAGACCGGTCCCGTGGATCTCCCGTACGAGATCGTCGGGTGTTTCGGGGCGAAGGCTCCAAGAGCACACGCCCAGTCTGGAAAGTGGCATTGGGGGACCTCCAAATGGTCGATCAAGGGCGTGGGACACGATAGCGGCCCGCCCCACCGATAACGCTGGATCACCGCAGCCGGGCCGGATATCATTGCCCACTTCTCCCGATCTCCTGTCTCCTGCTCTCCTGCCCTCACATCCGTGTCTATTTCTCAACCCACCCACGACGATCGCCTCGCAGCCTCGATGCCCACATCGAAGCGGCGGCTGTCGATGTATGAACGCCTCGAGGCATTCATCAGCCGGTTGAGCACAAAGAACAACTTCTGGCACCGCGTGTGCGCACTGATCTGGCTGCCCTATGCCTGGCGCAGCGGCATCACTATGAAGCGTTCTCGCAACGCCCGTTTCAGAGCGATCCTGCCTTTCCGCCGCTTCAACCGCAACTGGTACAACGCCATGGCCGGCGCCGCCCTGCTGGGCAACTCAGAAGTCGCCGCCGGCATGTTCCTGTTCTCGGAGTGTGGCAGTGGCTATCGGGTCGTGTGCAAGAACCTGAACTACCGCTTCCTCCGCCCGTGCCATGGCCCGGCTGTCTACGAAGTGTTCCATCAGGACAAGCTCAAGGACAGCATTCAGGACCAACTCGTCGCCGGTGGCGAGTTCAACGTCGACGTCACGCTCGATGTGAAACAGGCTGTGCGCGGCCGAGGTAACTCCCGTCGCGTCGGACGCTGCATGATGACGTTCCACTGCACACCGAAAGTGCACGTCACCGACCGCGGTCGCGTCTGACCGTCGCACGGACAATGATCCCCCTCGCCAGGAACGTTTGCGCCAGGAACATCGGTTGGGGCCTCTTCGGCGCCTCCGCTTGGGTCTGGTGCATCGGCATGTATCTGCCCGTGCTGCTGCTGCAGTGGTACGGCTGGTCCGGCTTTCTGATCATCTCCATTCCAAACGTCATCGGCGCTGCGGCCGTCGGCCTGCTGTTGGGGCGCGGCTCCACGTCGAGGCTCTTTTGCCAGCGCCACGAACGCACGATCCGCTGGTTCATCGTGGCAACCATCGGTTTCCACATGCTCTTTCTGGCGATGGTCGGCCGTTGGCTGCTTCCGGACTCAACGAACCTGCCGTTCCAAAACGTGCTGCTGCTGCCCATCACCGCGTGGATGCTGGCCTGGATGATCGCCCTGCTGCCACGACAACTGTGGCCGGTGGTGGGCTCGATCGTGTGGATCGGCGCTGTCGCACTGCTGTGGTCACGCATGCCGGATGCCTATGACGGCCTGAGCTGGACCGGTACACGACCGCCGATCAACGTGCTCTGGTACGCACCGGTCTTCACGTTCGGCCTGTTGCTGTGCCCCTGGCTCGATGGTCCGTTCCACCGGATGATGCAAGCATCGAACTCACGCTGGTCATTCATCGTGCTCGGTCCGGCCTTCGGGCTCATGCTCTTCGTCACGGCGTCGTACTGGCGGCTTGAACCTGACAACTTGCTGCTGCCGGTGTTCGTGTATCTCGTCGTGCAGTGTGTCTTCACGATGGCAGCGAACTTCCGTGAACTGTCCCCGGGCGGCGTCGCCGGAGGACGCACCGGATTCATACTGTTGCTGCCGCTGTTGGTACCGCTGCTGCCTTGGCTGTCCGCGAAGTTGGACGTTGTGTCCTGGGTCGGCGCACTGGATGCCTATCTGCGGTACCTCGTGCTGTACGGCATGGTGTTCCCCGCGATCGTGCTGTACTACTGCACGCCTCGTCCGTGGCCACGCTCGGCTGGCCGCACGACGTGCTTCATCGTGCTCCTGCTGATCTGCGCGGTGCTCGGCGAAGCAGGCCTGATCAATGGTCACACATGGGGCCACCCATCGCTGGCCGCCCTTGCCATTGGCCTGTTGTTGGCCGCACGCTGGGCGTGGCCCGGCCCTCAGCCGGTGGGCGTCTGACTGCCTGCCTGCGTTCGAGCGTGCCTACTTCGCCCCGCAGCACTTCTTGTATTTCTTGCCTGAACCGCACGGACATGGTTCGTTGCGACCGATCGCCATTCCGCCACCGACAGTGGCAGCACGCGAACGCGCCGTGGACCGCGCTGTTGCACGATCCCCGGACGCTGCTGCCGCTGCTGCACGCACCGCGGACTGCGCAGGATCCGGTGGTGCCGCGGGCTGTACGGGCGGCGCGGGGGCGGCGGCTTGCGCCTGTCCCTGGCCTTGACTTTGGCCCTGATCCTGGCCCTGAGCAGCCGGTGCCGTCTGCGGGCTGAGCTTCACCTTGAACACCATGTCGACCAACTTGTCCCGCACGGTCTCCTGCATGTCCTCGAAGAGCTGCGAACCTTCCCGCTTGAATTCGATGCGGGGGTCACGCTGCGAGAAACTCCGATAGCCGATCGCTTCTCGCAACTGGTCCATCTGGTGCAGGTGCTCTTTCCAGCCACCGTCGAAGATCTGCAGCAGCACCCAACGCTCCAACTGTTCCACTTCTGTACGCAACAGACGGCCGATGCGATGTGCCAACCAGCCCTGCATGTCAGCCTCGGCAGCATCACGCTCACTGTCGAGCAGCGCGACGCCCAACTCCTCCTGCATGAGCTTGTCCAAAGCATCCAAGGCGTCCAGCGAGTCCACACGACCCGCAAGCTTCGCCGCCCGTTCGTCGATGCGATCTGCAGTCCACGTGTCCGCTTCTTTGTGCAACGCCTGCCGGATCTCCACAGGGTTTGTTGAAGGCAGCGAGTCCGGCGTCCAGTCGATGTCGTAGCGGCTTCGAGCCCAAGCGCAGAAGCGCTCCAGCGACTGCTTGGGATCCTGCTGCATGCCAGCGGTCGTCATCTCGATGGCGAAGTCGATCGGATACAGCGCCTCGCGCAAGCTGTACAACTCGTGTGCACGTTCCAGAATGATCCCGACCGCTTCGTCCGGCTCCTGCACATCAGTGAAGGCGCTGGCCTCCATCTGCTGTCCAAATCGCCCTGTGACCCATTTAGCAAGCTCCGCCTGTGGATAGGCCTCCACCATGAAGGCATCAAGCGGTGTCAGATCCACGGTCTCCATGGCCTGCTCAGCTTCTGCTTCGATGTGCCTGATCACGTCAACCCGCGGCAGATTCTGGATGTCACTGATCTTGAGGTCGATCTTGAAGTGTCCATTGATCCAGTCCACAAGGCCCTTCCAGTCGCTGCCGCTCTCGACAGCCTCGGTCCGTTCGCCGGTGCCGAGGTCGATGACCTCATTCAGAAACTCGCCGATCGAAATCCGAACCAGCTGGCTGACTTCCTGTGTGGCACTGAGACGCACGGACTCATGCAACCGATCACGGTCATCGAGCTTCAGACGCTCGGGTTCGATCGACAGGTTCATGTGCTCGTGAATCCACTCGGCAATGCACTCGCCGCGATATCCGGGCGCCAGAAAGCGCCACGCGGCATCCTGCGCGCCGAGTTCGAGGTACTCGAAGATCAAGTCACGCAACGCATCGCCATCAAGCACGCGTTGCCGTGTGCCGTAAAACTCATGTCGCTGGAGGTCCATGACCTCGTCGTATTCAAGAATGTTCTTACGAATCAGGAAGTTCCGCTCTTCCACCTTGCGCTGCGCACGACCCACCGCCTTGGTCAACATGGGGTGCTCGATGGCGTCGCCTTCCTTCATGCCAAGTTTGCTCAGGATCTTGAGCGTGGTAGGCCCCGCGAACATCTTCATGAGCGGGTCTTCCAGACTCAGGAAGAAGCGAGACGAACCCTTGTCACCCTGACGACCACTTCGGCCGCGAAGCTGGTTGTCGATACGCCGTGACTCGTGCCGCTCGGTGCCCACGACATGCAGGCCGCCGAGTTCCTCGACATCAGCAAAAACCGACAGGCGATGCATGGGCGTCGCCCCTGACTCGTCCAAAGCGCTGAGCAGGGCGTCATCCGACATGCTGCGGGCCTTGCCGTCCTTGCCCCAGGCCAGCGTCACATACCAGTGCTCCAGCAGTGCACGCCGCACAGCGGCTGGGTCCATGGCGGTGACATCGCCTGCAGACACATCCAGCTCGCGTAAGGCGACATGCCGATACGCGGCGGCAACGAGATCGTCGTCACTCATGTCGGCCGTGGCATTGCGAGGCAGTAGATCACGGGCCTTCCAATGGTCGACCAGCGTGGCGCGCTCGACCGGTCCAAGCTTGATGTCCGTGCCGCGACCGGCCATATTCGTGGCCACCATGACGGCGCCAAGTTGACCGGCCGACTTCACGATCTCCGACTCACGCTCGTGCTGTTCCGCGTTGAGCACCTCGTGCATAATTCCGAAGCGCCGCGTGAGTTCGTCGGAGAGCATCTTTGAGTTCTCGACGCTCGTCGTACCCACCAACACTGGCATGCCGAGATCGTGGAATCGACGAATCTCCTCCAGAATGGCGGCTGTCTTGTCCTTCTCGTTCAGATAGACGACATCCTGATAGTCCTGTCGCTCCACCGGCACGTTTGTCGGAATGACAATCACGTCGAGCTTGTAGATCTCATAGAACTCGGTGGCTTCGGTGTCAGCCGTGCCCGTCATGCCGGACAGCCGCTCATAGAGCTTGAAGAAGTTCTGAATCGTGATCGTCGCCATGGTCTGCGTTTCCTGCTTGATCGGAACGCCTTCCTTTGACTCGACGGCCTGATGCAGCCCGTCCGACCACTGTCGACCCACCATCTTGCGACCGGTGTTCTGATCCACGATGACCACCGTCTGGTCGCCGGTGTCATCGGCAGCCACGATGTAGTCGCGATCGCGCTGATACACCACATGGGCTCGGATCGCCTGCTCGAGCAGGTGCGGCATGTCGACGTTCTCACCGACATAGAACGAACCCAGACCGGACTCCTTCTGTGCCTCAGTAATGCCCTCATGCGTCAACGTGGCACGCTTCTTGTCCAACTCCACCTCGTAGTAGCTCGTGTGCTCATCGCGGGAAGCCTCGAGCAAGGGCAGGTTCTTTCGTGCTGCATCCAGACGGGCCTTCATGGCGGGAACGTCGGCCTTGTCGCGTGCGTTGCGAATATCGCCTTCAAGCGAAGACGCCTCCAGCAGACACGACTGCACCTTCTGGTCGATGGCATCCCACGAGCGCTGGGCGCCCATCAGGTGCATCGCCAGTCGATCAGCCAGGTCGTAGCGCGGCTGATGATCGTGCGCCGGACCCGAAATGATCAACGGCGTGCGGGCTTCATCGATCAACGTGGAGTCGACTTCGTCCACGATGGCCACCTGACGGCGTCGCTGCACCTGTTCCTGCGCAGACATCTTCATGTTGTCACGCAGGTAGTCAAAACCGAACTCCGCCGTGGTGCCGTACACCACGTCGCAGTGGTACATGATCTGCTTGAGTTGCGGCGGCATCATGTGCTGCGGATGAATCGCACCGACGGTCAAACCGATGGCGCGGAAGAAGGGAAACGTCCAGTCGCGGTCACGCTGCACCAGATAGTCGTTCACCGTGACCACATGCACCTGCTTGTCTTCGATGGCGGCCAGGAAGCAGGCCAGCGGGGCCACGATCGTCTTGCCCTCACCAGTCTTCATCTCGGCGATCTGGCCTTCGGACAACACGATGCCGCCGATGATCTGCACGTCGAATGGACGGGCGCGGAACGGTGGCTTCGACATGGGATGCAACTCGCGAATGGCCTCGTAGATCGCGTTTGGAATGTCCATCCACTGCCAGGCCGGCACATCCTGCAACGATCCAAGACAATCGGCCGTCGGCTTCTTCGGCTCGGCTGCCTCCATGGCGGCTTTCGTACTGTCGTACAAGGCCCGCACGTCGTCGGACAGGACCGACGGATTGAATTCCTGCGCTGGATCAAAAATGTTGCGGATGCCCACCGAACGGTCCATGGCCTCACGGCCGACAGCGAACACTTCGGGGATCATCGCCTCGGCGTCTTCGCCGTTGGCGACACGCTCACGAAACTCGGCGGTCTTGGCGCGCAACGCGGCATCATCGAGCGCACGCATCTGCGGCTCGAGCTCGGAGACAAGATCGACCACGCGCAAGTAGCGCTTGACGAGACGATCATTACGGGTTCCGAAGACTTTCTTGGCAGCCTTGGACAGGACAGGAATGGCCATGGGATGACCTCATTGGGTAAGTGGGGAAAGGTGCTTGTATTGGAAGACGGGCGACCGAAGCCGCGGGAACTCAGACTGCACTGAAAGCCGGCGGCGGTAAGTGCAATCGGTGCGGGCCGATGCGGTCGGCTTCACGCACACGCAGGCGACCAGAACGAGGTGCAGGCACGACCACCTGTACGCCTCGATCGAAGCAACCGAGTTCCTCAATGGGCTGTTCAGCCAGTTCACCGGCTGAAACGCAGACCACCTTCACCTCACGATGCAAAACCCCAGCTGCGGGAGCCGCAGGCATCAGCACCAACAACGCCAGCAGACTCAGGGCCGCTGCCAACTGTCGAGCAGAATGTGCATTGAACGTGTTCATCGCGAGACGGATAGTCTACCACCCACAGGAACAAGTCCAGCGAAATCAGTTCCCTTCAAGCCCCCACTACCTCTCCAGAAAGCCCGCAGCGTGGCTAATCCCGTCTTCCAACTCGTCGCCAAGGACATGCATTGCGCCAGTTGCGCCGGCAGCGTCCGTCAAGCCCTGCTCGGCCACGACGCCGTCACCGAAGTCGGCGTCAATGTGCAGGCAGGTCTGGTGTCCGTCACCGGTACGATCGACCCGGCGGAAGCCGCTCAAATCGTGACCGCAGCGGGATACCCGGCGGAGCCGGCCGACGACGCCCCCAGACCGAAGCAAGGCGAGCGAGAGTCTGCCGCAATCGCCAACGAACGCCTGTGGGTCAAAAATGCGGCCATCGGCCTGGGCATCTGGCTGCCCACTGCGGTGCTGGGATGGACACTTGGAGACGGACTGCAATGGCTGCAGTGGGTCATGCTGCTGAGCGCCACTGCTGTAATCGTCATTGTGGGACCAGGCTTCTTCAGTTCGGCTCTGGCCGCGGCCAAACGCCGCACCACCAACATGGACACGCTGATCAGCATCGGCGCGGGCACCGCCTATGTCTACTCTCTGGTGCTGTTCATCCTGCTGTACGCCGGTGTTGAACACGGCCAGCCGATGTACTTCACTGAAGCCAGCGCACTGCTGGGCATCATCAGCCTTGGCCACTGGTTCGAGGCGCGATCCTCCCGCCGTGCCGGCTCCGCGATTCGCGAACTGCTTGAACTCCAGCCGGACACAGCTGAACGTCTTGGACCGGACGGCACAACAGAACAGGTGGACATCGCAGCTGTCACCCCCGGCGACCGACTGCTTGTACGGCCCGGCGGACGCCTGCCGGTGGACGGCACGGTTGTCGAAGGCGACTCTGAAATCGACGAATCGCTGATCACCGGGGAAAGTGAACCGGTTCGACGTGGACCAGGTGATGCAGTGGTCAGTGGATCACTAAACACGGTTGGTCGGCTGGTCATCGAGGCCACGAACACTGGAGCCGACTCCACCATTGCACGCATCGCCGATCTTGTGTCAAACACGTTGGGCTCCCGTGCCTCCATTCAACGCATTGCTGACACCGTCAGTGCAATCTTCGTGCCGGCCGTGCTGGGTGTGGCTGTGCTGACCATCGTGGGATGGTCTATCTTGGCGAGCGTCGAAGGCGACTGGGCGCACTTTCAGACGGGTGTGATAGCCGCCGTCACTGTGCTGATCATCTCGTGTCCGTGCGCGCTGGGTCTGGCCACGCCGATGGCCGTCATGGTCGGCACCGGCGAATCCGGACGGCGCGGCATTCTGATCAAGTCGGCCGCCGCGCTTGAAGCTGCCGCATCGATCCAGCAGGTGATCTTCGACAAGACCGGCACGCTGACACAGGGACGCCCTGTCGTCACGCGGGTGATCACCGAGGACGGATATACGGAAGATGAGGTGCTTCGCATCGCGGGCGGTGCCGAGGCACCCAGCGAACACCCAGTAGCCACGGCTGTTGTCACCGAAGCCGCCCGCCGCGACCTCACGCTGCCCGCCGCGGAGGACTTTCGCGCCGTACCCGGCCAAGGCGTCACCGCCACCATCGAAGGACGAGCCGTGGAAGTCATGCGAGACGACCGCGCCGCCTGCGTGGTACGCGTGGATGGCGTTGAACTTGGCCGCATCGATGTACGTGATACGCCGCTGCCGGATGCGCAGCAGACGGTCACGGACTTGGAAACCATGGGCATCACCGTCACCATGCTGTCCGGAGATCGAAGAGAAGCTGCCGAGGCCATTGCCGCGGACATCGGGCTCGACTCGGCCAACGTGCTGGCCGGACATACACCCGAGTCCAAAGCGCAGTACGTGCTGGATCGCACCGCGACAACCATCATGGTGGGTGACGGCCTTAATGACGCCGCTGCACTGGCAGCCGCCACCGTGGGCATCGCCGTGGGGTCAGGCACAAATGTCGCAATCGACGCCGCAGACGTGGTCATTCCCGCACATCGACCGTCCGCGGTGCCGCTCCTGGTGAATATCGCCCGTCGGACACTGGGCACGATCAAACAGAATCTGTTCCTGGCGTTTGTCTACAACACCGCGGTGATTCCGGTGGCGGCATTCGGCCTGCTGGGCTCCTGGGGGCCGTTAATCGCCGCCGGGGCCATGGCTGTGAGCGATATCAGCGTGATCGGCAACACGATCCGGATGGGTAGGTCGCTCCGGCGTCGCCTGGAATCCTGAGCAGACCTTTTGGACCCGCTGCCCTGGTACAGGGATACGCGGGGGGCATGCAATCGTAGACTCTGGTGGAACGCCAACTAGGAGCGCACGCATGCCTCGTCCAATGGAACCGCTGGACCCGAAGGATTTCGGGTATTGGGAAGCGCATCACCTGCTTCAACGTGCAGGCTTTGGTGGCACGCCAGAGCAGGTTCTGTCGCTGACTGAGATGGGCCTCGACGGGGCCGTCGATCACCTCGTCAACTGGACCACTGTGCCGGACCCGGTTCCCGATCCGGGCTTCAAGAACGGCATCATGCGAGCCACCGACGAAGAACGCCAGATGAGGCTCATGGCGCGGCGCAACGGCGACGAAGCAACGCTGGAAAAGGCACGCATGCAGCGACAGCAGCGGCAGCGAGAGGATCGCGAGCAGATCGCACGCGCCCGTGACTGGTGGCTGGAACGCATGATCGAAACATCCCGGCCCCTGCAGGAGAAGATGACGCTCTTCTGGCACGGGCACTTCGCCACCGGCTATCGGGCAGTCGAAGACTCGTGGCACCTGCTCCAGCAGAATGAGCTGTTCCGAAACAACGCTGTCGGGAACTTCAAGGACAAGCTTGTCCAGGGCATCATTCGCGACCCCGCGATGATCAAGTACCTGAATAACAACCAGAATCGCCGCGGAGCGCCCAACGAAAATCTCGCCCGCGAACTCATGGAGTTGTTCACGCTTGGTGAGGGCAACGGGTACACCGAAAATGACATCAAGGAAGGGGCAAGAGCACTCACGGGGTTCAACTTCAGTGATGATGAGTTCACTTTCAACAGCCGCCAGCACGACGGCGATCCCAAGACGATCTTTGGACGCTCCGGCAACTGGGGTGGCGACGACTTCGTCGAGTTGATCTTCACCCGACCCACGAGTTCAACCTGGATCTGCTGGAAGCTGTACCGGTTCTTCTGTGACGACGCAGAAGCCTCGACTGATCAGTCCATGTCCGTGGTCAATGCTATGGGAAAGACACTGCGGCGCAAGGACTTCACGCTCGCTCCTGTGCTGCATGAACTGCTCCGATCCAAGCACTTCTATCACCCCACTCGACGTGGCACCATGGTAAAGAGCCCGGTGCAGCTGGTCGTACAGGCCTGTCGCACGATGGATCTGCCTGCACGCAACATCCGAATGCTCAACGACGCCTGCGAGATCATGGGTCAAAGCCTCTTTGCCCCCCCGAATGTCAAGGGCTGGGACGGTGGCACGGCGTGGATCAATACCTCGACGTTGTTCACCCGGCAGAACACGCTGGTATTCCTGCTGACCGGACGTGAACCAGGAAGCAGCCCCTGGGATGGCGGCGCACTGGACCACGACCTTGCCCGGCTGGTAAAGCACCTTCCCGATATCCCCAGCCGTGACCGCCCCGCCGATGCCGCGACCTATCTGTCGCGCTTCCTGCTGGGCGTGATGCCCGAACCTGATCGACTGAATCAATGGGCTGATCTTGCACGCCAGCGTGACTTGAACACCGCAACCGTCACGCGACTGGTCGCCATGATCACTGCAGCCCCCGAATATCAGCTGTGTTGAAAGGACTGTCCCGATGACACAACACATTCCATGGACCCGACGGTCTTTCATTCAACGCGGCACTGTGTTCGCTTCGCTTGCCGGCACCGCTCCGCTCTTTCTGCAGCAGACGGCCGAAGGCGCCGCAACACCACTAGGCGCATTGACATCCTCCATTCCCGGCATGGCTCAGGAACGGATCTTCGTCGTCGTGCAACTCGGCGGTGGCAACGACGGCTTGAACACCATCGTGCCGCACGGCATGGATCAGTACTACCGTTCCCGCCCGAGCCTTGGCATCGGCCGGCCCGGCACGACCGGCGGCGCCCTTGCGTCGGGCGTCCGCGGAGCCGAAGGGCTCGGTTTCAATCCAGAGTTCGAAGGCTTCAAGGCGCTCATGGACGACGCCCGCGCAGCGGTCATTCAGGGCGTTGGCTACCCAAACCCAAACCGTTCGCACTTCTCTTCCATGGACATCTGGCACAGTGCCAATCCGAACGGCAAGACCGAAGGCTGGCTGGGCCGCTACTTCGATAACACCTGCAAAGGCGCGCCTGACCCACAGGCTGCGATTGCCATTGGCAAGACAGCGCCACCGGCCCTGCAGGGGCGACGCACACGCGCCGTGTCCTTCAGCAAGCCGGAGTTGTACCGCTGGACGGGCGAAGACATCGACGATGATCTGAAGAACGCGTACAAAACAGTCACCGGAGATCCCGACAAGGCTAACGACACCCTCGCGTTCCTTCGACGCACCGCCATGGATGCCCAGATCAGTTCGGCCAAGGTCCGTGATGCCGCACGGCTTGCACCGCTGGCGACTTTCCCCGGCGGCAATCTGTCGGACCAACTACGCATGGTCGCTGCAATGATCCGTTCGAATCTGCCCACGCGCGTGTACTACGTAACGCTTGGTGGATTCGACACCCATGCCAATCAGGCCGGCCAGCATGGGCGACTGCTGCGGCAGGTGGGCGACAGCCTGAAGGCCTTCAGCGATGATCTGAAAGCCCAGGGCAACGATGGTCGCGTGTTGACCATGGTCTTCAGCGAGTTCGGCCGTCGCGTGGCACAAAACGGTTCAGGTGGAACCGACCACGGCACCGCGGCACCGCTCTACCTGATCGGCCCCATGGTCCAGCCGGGCTTCTTCGGCCAGCATCCGAGTCTGTCCAGTCTCGACGGAGGCGACCTGAAGTACACGACCGACTTCCGTCAGGTGTACGCCAGCGTGCTGGAAGACTGGCTCAAGACCGATTCCACGGCCGTGCTGCGAAGCCGCTTCAAGAAGTTGAACGTGCTGTCCTGATCCCTTGGGGATCAGGCGGTAGAATGTCGGGCATGAAGCACCTGTTTATTTCGATGACGGCCGTTCTCTCCCTCACAGCGCTTACCGCTTGTGACTGCACCTCGTGCAACGTCGACAAGGCGAAGGACGCGGAAGCAACCGCAGCCGCGCCCGCGGCGGCCCGCGTGGTCACACCTGCAAGTCTGAGCACTGAGTACGCCTTCTCGGTGAAGGGCATGCACTGCAACGGATGTGCGAACAGCCTGACAAAGGTCATCAACGAGTGTGACGGCGTGATGACCGTGGCGGTGTCCTTCGAGGACTCCACGGCTACGGTCAATGTCCGCGACGCCGACGCCCTGGACTGCGCCATCGCCGGCGCCAAGGAATTGGGCTACGAAACGGGCACGCCCGAAACCGTCGTGTGGGACACCGCGGACGACACCGATACCGCCGGCTGAACCCGGGTGCTCACCGCACTCCTGCTAACGACGTTGACTACAGTGCCCGCGCAGTACGCATGGACACACGATGCTCATGGTGGGCAGTGCGTCGCCAGAGGCCCCCGCGGCTCGGTCATAGTCTGGCACGATGGACGGCTGACGCAGACCACTCGCCCAACCGGCGCGGGCGAGGCCCATGCCCGTCCGAACAGTATTCGATACGAGTTGGGCCACCCCCCCAGTGGCGTCGATACCTGGCGGGTCGCCGATTGCCCGCCGACCACGATCTCGGGTGTCGTCGTCGCCCTTCCGGATCGACATGAAGTGCAGATCCACACGACAACGGTGGAACCGAAGCGCATCGGCGGCCATGGCAATCGTCTGACGCAGTTCAACGGCCCCTGCGATGTCGCCACCAATGGACACCGCATCGCTGTTGCCGACCGTGGCAACCGTCGCGTGCTGCTGTTGGACATGCAGGGTGCCAACATCGGCATGTACGACACGATTGATGGCGCCGAGCTGGAGTTGCCCTGCGCCGTGGCGATGTCGCATGACGGCACACTCTTCATCGCCGACGAAGCCACACACAAGGTGCACGCATTGGAAGCAGACGGCACGCATCGCTGGACGATCGGCGGCTGGGGCAAGGCCCCGGGCCGCTTCGCTGAACCTACTGGCATTGATGTACAGGACGGCGTGCTGCTGGTAGCCGACCGACTGAACCACCGCATTCAGGCGATCGATTCCTCAACGGGCGCTCCCATCGACTGGTGGGGCATGCACGCCATCAAACCCCGTGAAGGTGAAGGCCGCATTCACTATCCGGAAGATGTCGCCTTCACCGAAAACGGCTGCGTCGTTGCTGAACCATTCGAACGTCGCGTGCAGGCCTTCACCGATGGCGACGCGGACAAGGCCAAGGCCCCCACCGGGCCGCAGAGCCCCAAGTCGCACTTCGGCCCGCGCATGGGCGTCCATGGCCGAGCCCTGGTGTTGTGGGAGCCGGAAATGCGGGCCATGCACGTGCTGGACCTCTCACGCCCGGTCCCCATTCATACCACGACGTTCGGCGAACAGGGCGACGCGGCCGGCTGCCTGGAACACCCGATCGCCTTCAAACTCGAAGACACGGACAACGGGCTTGAGTTGCGCATCACAGACGCCGCTGATGGACGCACCCACACGTGGCGACTCGATCTTCCGCCACTGGATCGGCCCGGCTTTGACGCGGACATGGCCAAGCTGTTATCCAGCACGCCGAAGAGCGCTTCGGCCACCACGTGGGCGCCGTTCAATCGTGATGCCACGCTGCCCGACGGCCGACGCATTGCCCTTGAAACCGACTCGAAGGTGCACGTGTACGACCGCGAAGGGGTGGAGTTGTTCAACTTTGGCGGCCATGGCAGCGAGCACGGCACGTTCTGGAACCCGACCGAACTTGCGGTCGATGACTGGGACCGGATTTTGGTGCTCGATCACGGCAACCACCGCCTGCAGGGCTTCGATTTGGAAGGCCACTGGCTGATGAGCTTCGGTACCGGCCGGTCCTATACGCCTAAAAACGCGCAGCGCATGCGCAAGGCCACGCCATGAGAACGCCACTGCTCGCGGTACTGCTTCTCCCGGCCTGCTCCACGATTCCAACAGGGCACACGGCAGTGACGCATGACAGCGCGTACACCGTGCACTGGACCACCAAAATCGACCCCATTGAGCTCGACGAATACTTCGTCATCACCGCCACCGTGCACCCCGTACCCGACGCATTGGTGATCGACGCCGTCATGCCTACGCATCGCCACGGCATGCTCAATGACGCCACCATGCAACGCATCGACACGAACACCTGGGCCGCTTCCGACATGCTCTTTCACATGCCAGGACTGTGGCGTGTGCGGTTCGACCTGACGGACTCCGACGGTACCGTGCATCGAGCCGAGACGGATGTGATTCTGGAATGATGCTTCACCTGCTGGCTGTGACGATCACACTGCACGTGCCATTTACAGAACGCGAGCAGCGCATCATCAAGCGTATGAGCCCGGTGCCTGCGCTGCCGCAGGACCTGACCAATCGTGTTGCCGATGATCCGAGTGCAGCTGACCTAGGCGATCACCTGTTCAGGGCTCGCACATTCTCTGCCAGCGCTGCCGTGGGGTGCGCCACCTGCCATGTGCCTTGGAGTGGATTCGACGATGGACGTCGCGTGGCCATGGGTGAAGCCCAAGGCACGCGCAACACGCCCACGCTGGTGGGCGTGGCGCATCAACGCTGGTTCTTCTGGGATGGTCGGGCGGACTCGCTCTGGGCGCAGGCGCTGCATCCGTTTGAGAGCCCGGGCGAGTTCAACAGCACACGCACCGATGCCGTGCGCACTGTCTTCAAAACGACCCCGCTGCGAAGCCGGTACGAAGTTACTTTTGGAGCACTTCCACCCATGGATGACAGGGCCCGCTTCCCTGAAGGCGCCAAACCCGGCACAGCCGCGTGGGAAGCTATGGCCGAGGCTGACCGCAATGCAGTCACCACCGCCTTCGTGAACATGGGTAAGTCCATCGCTGCATACGAGCGCAACATTCACATGGGCCCGTCCCGATTCGACCGCTGGGTTGCAACCATGGGCAGTGGCGAGGACAGCCTGCTCACTGATCAGGAGCAACGCGGACTGCACCTCTTCATTGGTGATGCCGGGTGCCGCAACTGCCACAGCGGACCACTCTTCACAGATCGCGCCTTTCACAACATTGGCCTGCCTGAAGCCGACGGCTCGTTTCCCTCGGACCCCGGCCGCAGCGCCGGACTCCCGAAAGCTCGCGAGCACGAGTTCAGGCTGTCCGGGCAGTGGTCAGATGATCCCGATGGACCACAGGCCCGACGCGCCGGTCAAGCCAAGGCCGGCCCGGAGCATTGGGGCGCTTTCCGCACGCCGACCCTGCGAAACCTGTCCGCGACCGGTCCGTACATGCATGACGGGAGATTCGCGTCACTGACCGACGTGCTGGGCTTCTACAACACACTTGAGGACCAAGTCCGTCTGGATCACCATCAGGAGCAGGTGCTGAAGCCACTGCATCTCTCCCAAGAGGACCTCGCTGCGCTTGAGGCGTTTTTGGGGACATTGCAGTGGGAACCCCAGAATCCATCTGAGACATCTAAAAAGAGCCCCTAATCGTTCCTCGAATGCGTCTTTCCCTCGACCTGAGCCGAACATCAGGTAGATTAGTGAATCAACTACGACGTGGGAAATGGGTGTACGAGAGGACATTCTCGAATGAAGCAGCTGCTTTGTGTGACGACAGTTGTGGCCATGCTGGCCTCCTTGGCCCCTCTGGCCATGGGCCATGAAGACGATCCCAAGCTGCAGGACCGTGAACCGGCCACACACGGCGAGATCTGGCAGAGCGACTTTGATCCGCCGACGCGCGGTTTCGCCAGTGACGGCGAGATCACGCTGATGACATGGATCCCCTTGAACAACTTCATGGGCAACCCCAGCTCCGGTTCGGACTGTTGGGGCTATACATCGCCCAGCGGCCGCGAGTACGCGCTATTCGGGCACGAAGCTGGCACGTCGATCGTCGAGATTACCAACCCGGGCGCTGCCGAGATCGTCGCTGAGATCGATGGTCCAAACTCGCTGTGGCGCGACATCAAAGTCTTCGGCACCCGCGCGTATGCGGTCAGCGAAGGCGGCGATGGCATTCAAGTGATCAGCCTCGCCAACATCGACGCCGGTGTCGCCATGCTTGAGAACACGGTGACCTCTGGTGGTACCGCTGCCTCACATAACGTGGTGATCAACGAAGACAGTGGCTACCTGTATCGCTGCGGAGGCAGCAGTAACGGCCTGCGGTTCTACGACCTGAACGCCAACCCGGCGTCGCCAACCTACATCGGCAGTTGGGCCACCAAGTACGTGCATGACGCTCAGATCGTCACCTACCCAGCGGGCACACCTTGGGCAGGGCGCGAGATCGCATTTCTGTGCGGTGGATTCAACAGCGGGTGGGACGAGACCGGCCTCACCATTCTGGATGTCACAGACAAGAACGACATCGTTGTCCTTGGCGAGTTGCAGTATGCCAATAACAACTACAGCCACCAAGGCTGGCTGTCGGAAGATCTGCAGTACTTCTATCTGAACGATGAACTGGATGAGCAGAACACGGGCAGCCTGACGACGACGCGCATCATTGATGTCAGCAACTTGAACAGCCCCTTTCAGGCAGGCACCTGCACATCCGGGTCCACATCTATTGATCACAACCTGTACATCAAGGGCAACACGATGTATCAGGCCAACTACCGCAGCGGCGTGCGCATCTTCGACATCACCAACAGAGTGAACCCGACCCAGACGGCCTGGTTCGACACCTACCCATCCGATGACGGTGCTTCGTTCAACGGATTGTGGTCTGTCTACCCCTACTTCGACAGCGGCACGCTGATCGGTTCGGATCTGGAACGTGGGCTCTTCGTGTGGTCGCTCGAACCACCAGCTCTGGTTGTGAATCTGGTCAGCGCCATTCCGGAGCAACTGGTTCCCGCCGGCAGCGACAGTTTCGACTTGCAGGTCACCTTCGCCGATGGCGTGGGTCTTAATCCGTCCCAGTCACGATTGATCTGGAACGACAGTGAAGGAACCCATAGCGCCCCGCTGGTGGTCATCGACGGCAACAACCCCATGCTGCTGCGAGCCGAGTTCGGCCCCAGCGTGTGCGGCGACATGGTGGAGTTTCATGCCGTCGTGGTGGCTGATACGGGCGATTCGCGAACGGCCGGAAACGGCACAGCGCTCTCGGCTGACGCGGTAGACCTGTCACTGGACATCGACTTTGAAAGCACTGCAGGCTGGACCACCAGTGGCAACGCCACCGATGGCCAATGGGACTTTGGTGTGCCGGTGAACTGTAACCGCGGCGATCCAGCGCAGGACTATGACTTCTCCGGACAATGTGCCCTGACGGACAACTCGTCGGCTGGCAGTTGCAACAGCGATGTCGACGGCGGCAGCACCGTGCTGACCTCACCGATCATCGACGCCTCCACGGGCGGTGTGTTGAGTTATGCCCGCTGGCTGGACAACTCCTACGGCGCCTCGCCTAGCGAAGACAGCATGTATGTCGCCATCTCCGATGACAACGGCGCCAGTTGGACACAACTGGAACAAGTTGGTCCAACTGGACCAGGTACGACCGGGGGCTGGGTCGAAGCTGCGTTCGATCTGAACACGATCGCCGGCTACACACCCAGTGCGGCCACACGGCTGCGCTTCACGGTTGAAGACACCGGCGACGGCAGCGTTGTTGAAGGTGGCGTTGATGCTGTGCGAATCATCAGCGTCCAATGCGACGACACCCAGCCCTGTCCAGGCGATCTGAACGGCAGCGGCAACGTGGATGTCGAAGACCTCCTGACGGCCATCGCTGGCTTCGGCACCGACTACACGGTGGAAGATCTCCTTGAAGTGCTGGCCGCCTTCGGCACCGACTGCTGACACCGATACGCATTGACCGCAAGACCCCGGCCCCGCAGCACACGCTGCGGGGCTGTTGCATGAACTAGGCTTCATACATGTCCTCCTGTGGTGCATGCAAAGGGTGTGCCTCGGGCTGCGGTAGTGGTCCACCAATCACACCCGAGCCCGACGGCCGACCGCGCGTCATCTGGGATGGCGACTGCACGTTCTGCCGCCGCTGGGCCACTCGTCTCTATGTATTGACCGGAGAGGCCTTTGCCTGGACACCGCTGCAGAAGGCCGAAGGTGGTGTCACGATCGAGCGAGAGCACCTTGAGCAGGCGATTCACCTGCAGCAGGAAGATGGCTCGACCGTGCGAGGCGCCGAGGCCATGTGCACGATCTTGTCCCAGGGTGGTTCACGACACTGGCCGCTGTGGCTGTACCGACATGTGCCGGGTGTGGCCTCCATTGCCGAGCGTACGTACGCGTGGATCGCCGCGCATCGCGGCGGTGCCGACCGCGTTTCACGCGCCATGCTTGGCCGCGTGGAGATCCCGGACACCTGGCAGTTCACGCGCCGCATCGTGCTGCGATGCATGGGTCTGATCTGGCTGATCGCCTTTCTGTCGCTGGGCCAACAAGTGCTCGGACTAGTCGGCAGTGATGGCCTTCGACCGATCGAATCACTGCTCGCCGACCTTCGGCTGCATGCCCCAAACGTGGGCCTAGCCAAGCTGCCCACCCTGCAGTGGTTTGGCGGCGACACGCTGCTGCAAGCGACCTGTGTCATAGGCGCGGTCGCCGGCGGCCTGCTTGTGGTCGGTGTGCTTCCACTTGTCAGCGCTGCTGTGTGCTGGGTGTGCTACTTGTCATTGGTGGTCGCCGGCGGCATCTTCACGGGATACCAATGGGATGCCCTGCTGCTCGAAGCGGGCCTGCTCGCCATGCTGTGGGCCCCGTGCACGCGAACGCTGCGCGGCGCAGACACACGCCCATCGCCATTGGTGCGATGGCTCTTCGTGGTGTTGCTCATCAAGCTCATGTTCCTGTCGGGTTGGGTGAAACTCGCATCGAACGACCCTGTCTGGGCGAACGGAACGGCGCTTGACTACCACTTCTGGACGCAACCACTGCCATGGTGGCCGGCCTGGTACGCAGCGCTGTCGCCGGATTGGCTCTTGCAACTGTCGTGCCGGGCCATGTTCATCATCGAGTTGTGGGTGCCGTGGTTGCTGCTGTCGCCTCGGGTGCCACGAACGATCGGCGCCCTGTTGATCATCACCTTCCAGTTGGGCATCGCCGCCACGGGCAACTACGGCTTCTTCAACTGGCTCACCATCGTGCTGTGCCTGGCAATGATCGACGACGCCATGCTTTTACTGCTGTGGCCACGTGCTGTGCGACACCGCTTTGCCGTTGGAGTGCAGCGCCGCAGCGCCTGCTGGGGCCGCCTTGCTCGAGCCCTGTGCTGTGTCGTCGTGTTGAGCGTGTCGATCCCACAGTTGCCCTGGTGGCGGGACAGCCTGCCGAGCCTAATCCAACAATGGACGGTCCTGTGGCGACCGTGGCATGTGGCTTCGAACTACGGGCTGTTCGCCACCATGACCACCACGCGACCGGAATTGATCATTGAGTCGAGTCCAGACGGACACAGCTGGACCCCCTTCGCCTTCAACGACAAGCCCGGCCCTCTTGATGAAGCACCCCGGCTGAGCCAACCCGGCATGCCCCGGCTGGACTGGCAACTGTGGTTCGATGCGCTGGCCTATGAGCGCATCCATGCTGCTGGATTGCTCGATGCGTCAACGGCGTTCCGTCGCTTCACACGTCGGCAAATCCTGCCCGACCTTCTGGAGCATCTGGCGCTCGGCACGCCGGCTGTGCGACGGCTGCTCGCCGACGAGTCGGTAAGTCAATCCACGACGCATCTGCGATGGTCGTTGTGGCGCTACACGTTCACGGCTGAAGACGAGGATTGGTGGAAGCGGAAGCTTCTCTTCAGGTCGCCGGCACTGTCGACGCCGCCCGCCAGGCGCGCCACAACGCCGTGAGTCGACTGCAACCGCTGCGTACACCTGCACCGAACTCTGTTGCTGCGCCCCGCGCCACAAAGCCACCAAGCGCCCGACGCGGTTGTGCCACCGGCCTGCAGACGAACTGCGCCCAGAGACCGACCCGTGCCACCAGCGCCGCAGTCAACACGCCTTGCCCGGCAGATGCAGCAATCACACCGATGCGAGAGGACAGCGCGTCGGCCGCATGCTGTGAGAGATCCGCGGCTAACGCGGCCGTTGCGGTCTCGCGCAGCAGGTGCCAAGTGCCCACGGCACCCGGTCGTGCACCGTGCAGTTGGGCAATGCGCCGAATCAGACGCGTCGATCGCCATAGTGCAATGATCGCATCCGCCAGCGGCAGCGGCGTAAGGGACGTCAGCACACCGACCCGGATCGCCTCGCGACGGATTTCCGTTTCCACGACGCGATCGAGTACGGGCATGAGGTCTTTCTCAAGACAGGCTCGGATCGCTTCGACCGAACCGCCGTGCTGCAGCGTCTGACGCGCTTGGTGGATTGCTTCGTCAAGGTCGTCATGCTGGCCCTGCAGTCGATCGAACCACGATTCAACAGTGGAACTCAGCCCAGGATCCGGGTTGTCGACAAGAGACAGTCGTTCCCGCATCGCCTCAACGCGACGCACGCGCAGATAGCCACCGCACTCACGTGCGATCAGCCACCCCCCGCCCAGCAATGCGACGCTGCCGAACATCCAGATGGCGACCTGCCAAGACGTACCCAGCCGAGCGGTCTGCACGACAACATCGGCCACTTCCGCAGTCAGTACGGTGGCCAGAAGCAGGATCATGCCAAACGTGAGTAATAGCAGTGGACGCAGGAGGAATCTCAGGGCAGGGTTGGGCATCTTGGTCCTCCTTAGTCATTGGGAGTGGCTTCTCGAGCATTTCAATGGATCCCATTGAAAGACCCGCGGGAGTTGGTCGATTGCTCTTCTGCAGGCCATGGTGGGCTGCTGAAGGCCCAAATGATGGAAAGGGCCGAATTTTGCGGTTTACCCCATACAGACCACCGATTCATTCGTAGTGGAACATGGAGACACGGACTTCGACTTATGGCCACGTACCGACCAGGATGCACCCCCTTCCCCGCTTGGGTAGAGCACGTTCGATCATTGCTCAGCATGACCGAACGTCGCTTTGACCTCACCGATGGCGAGGTCATGGTTGCAACCGGTACGAACCAGAACGACCTCCGTGAGCTCTGGGGCTATGGCTGGACGCCAGATGAAGCAGCACACACCATCGAAGAGTCTTTGGGCTTACGCTGAATCCAGCGCAGTTCGACCGCCCCTGTCTGAACGCAATCCCAGTTCCATCGCACTCACATCTCCTTCCAATATCAGAACTTGTATACCTTTCTTAAGGCTACACTGCACCCATGCGGCTCTTTGCCATCCTCTTCATCGCAACTGTGCTGACCACCGTCTCCCACGCCCAAGCAGGGGACGGCATGCCCGGTATTTTCGATGAGGTGATCTACGACTTCAATGAAGACCTCTACTTTCCCGGCTCGGCACAGGTGCTGGCTGATCTCGGTATCGGCGCGGCCCAACTCGTGGAGCTGCGATGGGAAGACGTCGTAGTTGAAACGTACGACAACGTCGGCATACCCAACTGGGCCAACGAAGCCTGGGTGGGCTTCCATGCCGTCGACGCGAACGGCATTCCACTGGACTTCATGACGCAGCCATTTCCAGACACTTTCGAAGGTGGCATCGTGGGACCGACGAGTGGATCGATGGACCTGACGATGCTCGATCTATTCTCCAACTCGAAGGGTACTGTGCAGTTTCTGCTGGGCAGCAGCTGGGACGACGGCTCAGGCCAAAGCGCCGGATCCTTTCTCAGCGGACAGCTGATTTTGCGATTCCAGACGGTTCCGGCCCCCGCCACGATGGCGTTGTTGGGCCTTGCGGTCGGTCTGGGACGCCGACGTCGCCGATCCTGACGCTTCATCAGGTCTAGGCCACTCGACAAGCACACGCAAAGACGCGATCCTGCCACTTCATGGCTCTGGATCAACATGCTGACATCGCCTGCATCGGCACCGGTGCCGTGGCTGAAGCCCTCGCAGGCGGCGCCTTGGCTGCGGGCCGGCGCGTTGTGGCGATCGGCACCCGTTCGAACACCAGCACGCTGGCGGATGCATTGGGCATCTCCGCATGCAACCATCAAGACGCCGCGCAAGCCGATGTCGTGGTGTTGTGCGTGCCGGATGGCGCCATCGCCGAAGTGTGCAGTACCCTGCCCTGGCGCAAGGACCAACTCGTGGTCCATACCGCCGGCGCTCTTGGACTGGACATCCTGTCACCCGCCGCCGACGCCGGCGCTCACGTCGGCTCGCTGCACCCGATCATGGTGCTGCATCGCAACGGCAAAGGTCACGAACCACTCCGCGGCGCCACCGCCAGCATTGACGGCGATGCCGAAGCCCACGCGTGGCTGACCGCATTGGCAAGCGATCTGGGCATGAATACCGTGACCATTGAAGCCGACCAACGTCCGCTCTATCACCTCTCCGCAGCACTGACTGGCGGTCTACTCACCGGCCTGCTGGCCGATGCCGCACAACTCTGGACAGCGATTGGACACGATGCGACCACCGGCGCCGCCGCACTGGGACCGATGGTGCAACAGGCAGGATGCATGCTCGAGGCTCGCGGCGCCGATGGCATTGTCATGGGCCCTGCCGCCCGCGGCGATGTCGGAACGATCACATGTCACCTTGAAGCGATCAAACAAGCAGCGCCCCACATGCTCCCGTTGTACCGGGAACTCGTGCGCAGTTGCATGCGTCATGCAGACCTTACTGCGACACAACGACAGGCCATCGACGACGCCCTGGATTCTTGAAACTCAATCCAACGTGATGAATGAGTGATGCATGGCGCTGTGTCGCAGCATCATGCCCATCCATTGTTCGTGTGCAAGCGTTCCGAAGATCGGACTTGGCTTGTCCATGCGTTCGCCCGCATCCAAACGAGCCACCACGGCACGCATGGCGCCCATACCTTGTTCGAACGTCACGTCGTCCTGCGGAAGCATGAAGGCTGCCTGCTTCGGCAGCGTGTAGCCGGAATTCATGGGTCTGTCCTGCAATGCACGTCGCTTGGCGAACAGCATGAAGAACAGCTTCACGACAAACGGCGCTTTGTCGGGAAACCCATCCAACGCAAATCCGGCCAGCATGGCACAGTGCTGCAGAATCTGGCCTGCCGACCAGTTGCCCACCGTGTGCAACGTGCCTGCATCATGCGCCGCCTGCACGCGATTCAGATCGCCCTTGAGGCAGTTGATGCAGTTGAACTTGATCGTGCGACGACCTTCAATCGCCTTGGTGTCGACGCTCATTCGTCACCTTCGCGGATGATGCGGATCTCGGGTTTAAACTCGATCCGTGCCACCGGCGCGGGCTTAGAGCAGACATGGCCGCACTCAGGGCACGTGGACTTGTCGGGATCCGCCCAGAACGCCTCCATGGCCGCCGTGAAGTGCTCCACAATGTCGTCGCAGTCAAAGGCCTGGTCGTGCACAAGCGCATCGCACTTTTCGCAATAGAACTGCTGGTGCTCGATTTCTCCGACTGGTCGACGGCGTTCAATGACCAGGCCAAGCGTGCCCGGTGGGCGCGTCGGCGCATGCGGTACACCACTGGGTACGAAGAACGTCTCGCCCTCGCGGATCGGCACCGGCCGAGTCTGGTCGCCCTCACGAATGAAGACCACGATGTCGCCTTTGAGTTGGTAGAAGAGCTCTTCGGAGTTCGTCATGTGGAAGTCGTTGCGGGCGTTGGGCCCGCCGATCACCATGGCAAAGAAGTCCTTGCCGTCGTACAGGTACTTGTTCGAGACCGGCGGCTTGAAATCCGACTTGTTCGCCTCGCACCAGGCCAGCAGATCCAGTGGATCGCGAACCGTGACGGCATCCTCGGGTGTTATGGTCATGCGCCTGCCTCCTGAACTTCCTGAGCACTCACTGTAGCAGGCACTTGGCGATGGCCCATCAGCCGAACAGGATCATGCCACCAGCAACGAACACGCCGACGTCTACAAGCACATGGCTCACATATCCGGGCCAGATCGAGTCGTACCGAGTCTTCAACCATGACCACAGACATCCACCCACAAAGACGCCCAACGAGCCGATGACGACCACGGTCGGGCCAAAGTACGCCGACAGCGCAAGCACATGATGAATCGTAAAGCAGACCGCTGACAGGGCGATGGCGGCGCCTGCGCCGCCGGTGATGGTCTTCCACCTGCTCTGCACGAACCACCGCCAGACATATTCCTCCATCAACGCATTGCCTAGAGACAACGCGACTGCAAGAGCGATGTATCGGCCCAGTGCATCCAGGCCGTTGCCTGCGGCCATGGTTCTCATAGCATCGGCGTCGATCAGGCTGGCGCCGAAGACGGCGGTCATGGTCACAATCAAACCGCCGATGACCAGACCGCTCAGCATGCCGATCCACATCCCCCCATGACGAGCAGGTGATAGTGAAATGCGTTGGCGATCAATGAACAGCAGCCACAGCAGCGGCAGCACGATCATCCACACTTTGGACGACGTCCATACGGCCTGTCCGATCGAGCCGACCGTCTCTGGAATCAACAGCGCCATCGTCACGCCGATACTCGGCGCGGGCACGACGAGCAGCAGAGCAAAGGCAGCGATACGACGCGGAGAGGACTTCATAGGGACTTGAATGTACCACGGTACGCGCACGCCACAACAGAACTGTACAGCCGGCGCATCATCGCCACATGGCAATCGTCACGTCGTGGCCGTCGAGATAGTCACTGCGCACTTCGACTCGTGCCGATTGAGCCTCCGCCCAGGTGCGCAGTGCAGAGACACTGCGCCGTATCGACGGCCCCAAGGGTTTGTCCTTCCAGTGCGACGCCGGGGTGTCGCCCAGAAAGTTGAAGACGATCCCCCGCCTCGAAACACGCCATGCCTGATCCAGCACTGTTGCAACAAGCCCTTCGTCCATGGTGTTCAACGTGCCGGACACAATGCACCAGTCGCACACGCGGTCCGGCCAATCGCTGCGTAGATCGACCACCTCGAAGGAAGCACCTTCGATGCCTCGCCCCTGCGCAACGTGGATCATTTCCGACACAGCATCGAAGCCGTGTACGCGAGCAACTACACCTGTCTCAGCCAGCCAACCGGCGAAGGCGCCGTCACCACACCCCAGATCGAGCACGTCCGTGCCCTGCAGCGTGCCGGCACCGAGCATCTCTGCCATAACTTCAAATCGCAGCCGCTGCGTTCGGCGCGAGCCCCACAGCGTGGCTTCGAAGCCCGCGCCATGATCGCGTACGGCTTCGCGATAGGGTTGAACAGGATCGACGCTCAACGGCTTTCGAAGGCGGCAAGCACCTTCTGTGGCCCGATGTAACTGCCTCGGTTTTTCGGCGAATACACACCGTTGGTCTCGTACGAGCCCTTGATCGCCGTGTCATCCGGACCCAGCCAGACCAGATTGGGAATGCCGCTGCCGCCCCACTTCGTCTTCACGCCCGCGGCCTTGTCAAAGTCCACAGCCACGAACGGCATGTTGTAACTCTGCATGTACGCGAGCATGTCGTCGCGAGAGCGATCGCTGGACACCAACACCACGACAAAGTCACCAGTGGGATGATCCATGGCATACTTGACCAGGGTCGGTGTGAACGCGCGGCACGGTGGACACCACTTCGCCGTGAAGTACAGCAGCACGTTGGTACTGCTGCCGATCGCCGAAGACGCGATCTCGCTTCCATCAGGCAGGGTCACGGTGTCCCCGATCAGTGACAACAACACCCTGTGCTGGTCCTTGGCAACCATGGGGTCACCCGGCGTGGCAGGTGTGATCGGCGTCTTGGCTACCGCGTCCGAATCTGGCGCCTGCACGGAACCCGCAACACGTGCAAGCTCCGCCGGTTTGATCGGCCGTACGTCGACTGTCTTTAACTGCATGGACGCCTGATGGCCCGTCGACGTCTCCGTCATGGAATACGCCATGGTGATCGGCCCGAACGCTCGCCAATCCGAATAGGTCGTTTCCGTCTGGAGTTTCTTGCCGTCCTCGCCTCTGCTGTAATACTCCGCCCCCACGAGACGTCCCGTCTCCTCGTCGAAGAAGAAGGTCACGACCTTGCCGAGTTTCGGCGCCGCCAGCACACGCCACGCATTGCCCGAAGGCAGTGGCACGTAGTTCGCCGTTACCAGTCGCTTGAAGTAGTCACTATGCCGCAACAACGCCGCCGGATCCGCCTGAATGCGCTCGATCAGCGCATCGGCCGAGGCCAGTTCGTCGAACGAACCGTCAGTCCCGCTCTGCCATGAACCCTGGTCATCCTCGCCCCATGCCATGGTCGAGGAGCCATCACCCGCCTTCAACACAGAGCGGTGCCCCACGGCACTCCAGTTCATCTCAAGGGTGCCTTCGAAGTCCTCTGTCTTCATGTCCCAGACACGGTGCATGCCGACGATACCGGCGTGGTTTGACATGCCACCGGTCACCTCAAGGTGCCGCGCAAGCAAATCGAGCGGTTCCGGCTTCTCCGGCGTGTCGAGCCGGTCGATGATGGCCGTCGTGGTCATCAAACTGAGTGTGAGTGCTGCAAGCATGAGGCTCTCCTTGAAGCAACCAGTCTAGCGGTCATCCATCGACAGTCATGATCCATTCGCAACTGACGTCCCTGCTGGGGCTGGTACCCTCGCCAACGCTGTTTCGGCTGCCGCGGAATCGTCGCTGTCCTTCAACCGTTGCACCAGCTGGGCAAGGAGTGCGTCGACTGGCGCGTCGGAATCCGTCCCCACAAGATTGTGCTGCTCGTGCTGATCTAGCGCCAGATCGAAACACTGCAGCAGGCCGACCTTGGGATAGGCGATCAACTTCCATCGTGCCGTAACAATCGCACGTTGGAGGTTGCGATACCCTAGGACGAGTGCCTCGCGACCGGCGCCGCCACCAGTCTCAAGTACCGGGCCAAGACCTGCAGGTAGTTCCACGCCGCAAGCCTGTAACACCGTAGGCATGAGGTCGTGCAGATGAACAAGATCATCAACACGCCCGCCGGCCGGAATGCCCGGGCCGCGCATGACGAACGGCGCTTTCGCCGAATGCTCGTACAGATTCTGCTTGCCGACAAGACCATGACTGCCCATGCCCAACCCGTGATCGGCGAGAAAGATGACCAGCGTGTCATGGGCCTGCCCAGTCCGTTCAAGCGCTTCGAGCACGCGCCCGATCGAACGATCCATGCCCTGAATGATGGCGACGTAGTCAGCCATCTCCTTGCGCAGCGCGGTGGCGGTACGTGGCCACCCGATGAGTTTCTCATCACGCACCTTGAGCTCGCCGTTATCGAAGGGGTGCTCGATGTACGCCGTAGGGGGCAACGGCATGTTTTCTGGAGACCACGCATCGGCAAGATCTCGCGGTGGCGTACGTGGATCGTGCGGCGCGGTGAACGACACCCACGTCAGCCAAGGTCGGTCGTCAGTCGCGCCACGCTCGATCGAAGCGATGGCGGCGTCGGCAAAGGCCTCGCTCGTCCATTTCGGCTCGGGCGTGCCACGACCCTCGTACGTACCTTCGTCGTTGCGATCAAACATGCCCAAGTCGTAGTGCGGACCCATGCCGCCGAAAAACATGCGCTGGCCTTCCATGAAGCAGGCATTGAAGTGCTCGCGCGGCTGATGCCACTTCCCAGTGAAGAACGTGCGCCAGCCCGCTTCGGCCAGCAACGCCGGCATGAGCGGCGCCAACTTCGGGTCGTCCGGCTTGGCCTTCTTCCACGGCACCACGAAGCGCGGTGGCAAATCCCGCCAGTGCCGCCCGGTGAGCAGCATGGCTCGACTGGGGGAACACACGGCGCCTTGGTTCGAACCGGCAACATAGGCACGGGTCCACGCCGTGCCCTGCTCAACCAGACGATCGATATTCGGCGTGCGGGCCGGCAAGTCGCCCAGCGCCCCCACCGCATCGGATCGAAGATCATCTGCAAGTAGAATGAGCACATTGGGCTGGCCGGCCGTGGTGACGGTTGTCAACAGGAGTGCGGTAAGCATGTGCGCAGCATAGGGCAGCGCCTACATCTCGCCGGGAATGGAGATGTCGAACTGTCGCTGCTGACGCACATGCCTGATGGCATCGGTCGAATACAACACCACGGCGATCCAGATGAAACCGAACGCCAGCAGCTGACCGGAACCAAACGGCTCGCCAAAGGCAAGCGTTGCCAGCAGCAACTGCCCAGTCGGGGAGATGTACTGCAACACGCCCAAAGTCGACAGCGGCAGTCGCTTCGCCCCCGCCGCGAAGCAGATCAATGGCACCATGGTCTGCACGCCCCCAAATATGAGCAGCGTGGTGATGAAGTTGCTGTCGCCGAATGCCGACATCCCTGTGTCGAGTTGCATGAAAAGCAGGCCCACCGCCATGAGTGGAAACAGCAGCAGCATCTCAACAGCAAGCCCGGGGGCCGGGGCGGCATGCACACGTTTGCGGGTCAGTCCATAGAGTCCAAAGGAGCATGCCAGCGCCAGCGATATCCAGGGCAGTGTGCCCAGTGTAATAATCATGACCACCACGCCGACGGCCGCAATGCAAATCGCGATCCATTGCGTCTTGCGCAGTCGCTCGCCCAGCACAAGCATGCCCAAGAGCACCGCCACCAGAGGTGAGATGTAATAGCCCAAGCTCGCTTCACTGAGGCGATCGGTCAAGACCGCGTAAAGAAACACGAACCAGTTGACCCCGATCAGCACGCCAGAGATCGCCAGCGTGCCCAGAACACGCCGGTTGCAAAGGGCGTCCCGGACCTCGCCGAGCCGGCCCAGCGCCAGCAGCAAGAACAGGATCGTCGGAACGCCGGCGATCACCCGCCAGACCAGCTGCTCCAGCGCGGGAACCTCCTTGAGCAGGTGGAAATACAGCGGCGTGATGAGCGCCCACCACCCGTAGCCGGCAATGGCATACGCCACGCCTGCAGTGCGTTGAGCTCCGGATTGGTCGGATGGAATGGACACGGGTCCGGCAGGATACGCTGTCGCCATGGCTCAATTGCTGAAGATCGACGGACCACTGCTTGAGCAGGGCAAACTTGGCGAGCGCATCCTGCGAGCCCTACCTGTCTGGTTCGGCATCGAATCGGCGATCGTGGAGTATCGCACTGCAATCGATCGCATGCCAACCTTCCTCGCCCGTCGAGGCGACACCGTGGTCGGCTTCATGACCGTCGAACGCCACTTTCCTAACGCCGCTGAGTTGCATGTGCTGGGGGTGCTTGAACATGAACACCGCACCGGTGTTGGCCGGGCGCTACTTGAGCATGTCGAGGCGTGGCTGCGCGATGATGACTGCCGCTGGTTGCAGGTCAAGACGTTGTCAGAAGGACGACCGTGCGAGTTTTACGCCCGGAGCCGCGCCTGGTACGACGCCATGGGCTTCGAGCCGTTGCAGGTCTTTCCCCTGCTGTGGGACGAGTTCAATCCCTGCCTGCAACTGGTCAAGCGCATCGACCTACCTGCCTGCTAGCCGTTGTCGTCGGCGCTCTTTGGAATTCGGCCCGGCTCACGTCGGCCGTTGCCTGCACACTTCGTCAGACTGTCGCCCAGATCCGCGCGTGCCGACTCAGCAATCGCCAGCAGTCGCTCTAGGACTTCCGGATTGGCATGCTGCACATCGACCGACTCCGCAGGATCGACTTCAATGTCATACAAGGCCAACGGCTGCTGCACGCCCCACGTGTACTTGGCCGGCGTGCCCCCGCTGCCGCCGGAGCGACCCTCCAGTGACCGATAGACGTGCGGCAGGTGCAGCTTCCAGCGACCACTTCGGATGGCTTGCAGTTCATTGCTCCGGTAGTAGAAGAGATAGGCGTCTTGTGGCGAATCGGCACCATCCACCGATGTCAGTACGTTGATGGCGTCAGCACCGTCAATGGGCAACGCGGGCAACGGCGCCTGCACGATGCCAGCAACCGTCGGCAGGACATCGATCGTCATCCAGTGCGTGTCATTGATGTGCCCGGCCTTCACGCGGCTAGGCCAACGAGCGATGCACGGCACACGTACACCTCCCTCGAAGGTCGTGCCCTTGCCTTCACGCAGATGCGCCGCCGTGCCGGCATGGTCACCGAAGTTCAACCACGGGCCGTTGTCCGAAGCAAAGATGACCAGCGTGTTTTCGACCACGCCGTTGCGCTCGAGCGCCTCAAGAATCTCGCCCATGCTCCAGTCGATTTCCTGCATCACGTCGCCGTACCAACCCTGCTCGCTCGAGCCGGCGAAGGTTGCACTACGCGCCAACGGCACATGCGGCTGTGGGTGCGGCACGTACACGAAGAATGGGCCTTCGGCATGGTGATCGATGAAGCTGACCGCCCGCTCGGTGAAGCGGCGCGTCAGTGGCTCTTGTTGCTCGAGCTTCGTAATCCCCTGCACTGTTTCCACACCATCAATCAGCGGCAACGGCGGCCATGCCTTCGGGCTCACCGGATGCCCGGGCCACATGTCGTTCGAGTAGGGAATGCCCAGGTACTCGTCGAACCCGTGGTTCGGCGGCAGGAACTGCTCCTGCCATCCCAAATGCCACTTGCCGAAGATTCCGGTGGCGTAGCCCTGCGCCTTCAGCAACTCGGCCAGCGTCGTCTCAGCATCGTGAATGCCATGGTCGTTGCGAGGCGCCAACGCACCATGAATACCCAATCGATTCGGATAACACCCTGTCAGCAATGCCGCCCGCGACGCCGAGCACACCGGCTGGGCCACGTAGAACTGCGTGAACCGTGTACCCTCGTGCTCCAAGCGATCCAGGTTCGGCATGTTCCACGACCGCGCCCCCTGCGACGGCAGATCCCCCCAGCCCATGTCGTCCACATACATCAGCACGATGTTCGGCCGCTGTGGCGTCTTCGTGACGTGGGGCACCTGATCGATCAACACAGCAAGCAGCAGTTCAAGCATGCCGCCAGCCTACCGCCTTATCCTGCACCGATGGACCTGACCCTTGTCGACGCAGCCCTGTATCTGGACACCTGCGACACCAGACTGCCCTTCCGCTTCGGCATGCACACGCTGACCCGTGCCCCGCTGGCCCTGCTACACCTCACCGTGGAAGCTAATGGCCAAACACTGCACGGCTACTCAAGTGATCTGCTGGTGCCGAAGTGGTTTGAAAAGGACGCCGCCAAGACCCCGGCTCAAGATGTCGCCGTCCTGATCGAAAGCGTGCAGTCAGCCATCGCCTGCACGCTGGGGCGCAGCGGAACGGCCTTTGATCTGTGGCTGGATGCCTACACGCACGGCACCAGCGGCATCGACGCCCACGCTGGCGATCGCCTGGTGCACGGCTACGGCAGCACACTGGTGGAACGCTCGCTAATCGACGCTGCCTGCCGCGCAGCGGACCGTCCATTCCACGAAGCTCTACGCAGCGATGTGCTCGGCATGGACCTGGCTCGACTCGACGCGAACGTCGCCCGCTGGACGCCCGACGCGCTCGCCCCACCGCTGACTACGGTCGCCCTGCGGCACACCGTGGGCATGCTCGATGTCCTGCGCAACGCGGACCTCAAGGACGCTCTGAACGACGGCCTGCCCGAAACCCTCGAAGCCGACATTGCTGCCTATGGCCTGACCTGCTTCAAACTCAAGTGCTGCGGTGATGTGGATCTCGACACGGATCGACTCGATGCCATTGCCACACTGATTCGCGGCTCCGTTGGCGACAGCGCCCGCATCACCATCGACGGCAATGAGCAGTTTGACTCGATGGACGGCGTCAACGAACTCATGGATCGCCTTGGCGGCACGGACGCAGGCGCCTGGCTCAAACAACGACTGCTGCTCATCGAACAGCCGCTGCAGAGGACCTGCACGTTTGATGCTTCACGCAATACCGGTATCGACCGCCTGCCGGCGCCCATCATCATCGACGAAGCGGATGGGGACATCGACAGCCTGCCAGAAGCCGCCGCACTTGGCTATGGCGGCGTGAGCGTGAAGAACTGCAAGGGCGTCTTCAGGGCGCTGCTCAACAGAGCACGATGTGACCTGTCCAACGGCGCACTAACACAATCCGCCGAAGACCTCACCAACCTCCCCATCGTCGCACTGCAACAAGACCTTTGCACCATCAGCACGCTGGGCATTGACCATGTTGAACGCAACGGCCACCACTACTTCAACGGACTCCAGCATCTACCGCGCACCGATATCGACGCCGCCATGACACACCACGGCGATCTGTACCGCAACGAAACCCTGCACATCGACGCCGGCCAACTGCACATCGCCTCACTGCACTGCACGGGCTACGGCTATGCTCCAATCCCAGACCTCACGGCCCGTACTCGATCCCAGGACTGGTCTTGGCCCAACGACTGATGCAATACACACCACCCGGACGCATCAAGACCCTCGGCGCCCTGCGAGACCTGCTCGCCGAAGAAGCGCCGGACATCGCCTGCACCGATGACCCGACGCCATTGGCAACGTCCATCGAAGTCTGCGGTCGAACCCTGACTAACCGCTTCTGTATCCACCCGATGGAAGGCTGGGACGGCACGGCCGAAGGCCGACCAACCGACCACACGCTCAGACGCTGGCATCGATTCGGCCTCAGCGGCGCCGACCTGATTTGGGGCGGCGAAGCCTACGCCGTCCAACCCGAAGGCCGCGCCAATCCAAACCAACTCTGGTTCAATCGCAACGACAACCCAGTCGAACACCTTCGACAACTGCGCAACACACTGCTTGCGGGTCGCGCCGAAGCTGGCCTGACCAGCGACGCCCTACTGCTTGGCCTGCAGTTGACGCACTCCGGGCGCTTCTCTCGATCTGGCAACGCCACACCACTGGTTCTCGCCCACAACCCGGTGCTCGAAGCCAAGTACAACAATGCCGACAAGGTGCGTGTCCTGACCGATGATGAACTGGTCACGATTCGCGACGACATGATCGATGTGGCCGAATCGGCGCAACAAGCCGGCTTCGCCTTTGTCGATGTGAAATGCGCCCATGGCTACCTGCTGCATGAGTCACTGAGTGCCCGCCGCCGCGAAGGCCGGTACGGCGGCGACCTCGAGAGCCGCACCCGCCTGCTGCGTGAGATCGTCGAGGGTATTCGAACCCGATGCCCTGATCTACACATCGGCGTGCGCCTCAGTGTGACCGATGTACCACCGCACGAAAAAACGCCGGACACGAACATCGGGCGTCCTGTGGAACACACGCTCACACCGTACGACGTGACGTTCGGCGTCGACCGGTGCGACCCGACCAAACCGGATCTCGCTGAACCGCTCGAGGTCATCGGCATGCTGCGGGACCTCGGCGTGTCCATGCTCAACGTCACCATCGGCTCGCCGTACTGGTGCCCGCATGTCCAGCGACCGGCGACCTACCCCCCCAGCGATGGCTACCTGCCACCAGAGCATCCACTCAAAGGTGTGCAAGTACACCTCCAAACCACGCGGGCCGTCAAGGCCGCCTTCCCCGATCTGTGTGTCGTCGGCAGCGGCTACTCGTACCTGCAGGAGTGGCTGCCGCACATCGCGGCCGCGGAAGTCAAGGCCGGCCATGTGGATTGCATCGGGCTTGGCCGCATGGTGTTGAGTTATCCGCACCTGCCGCGCGATATCGTTAAAGGCATGGACATGGATCGCACTTGCATCTGTCGCACCTTCAGTGACTGCACAACCGGACCTCGCAACGGCGAGATAAGCGGGTGCTATCCGTTGGACGCGTACTACAAAGACATGCCGCAGGCGATCACGATCAAGGGTCTGCGCAGAGAGGCCATGGGACGAGCATGAACGACAGCGACCAACTGCAAGCGCTTAATGCCAAACCGTTACCCGCGAGAACCTTCGGCTACCTGAAACTCATGGGTCCGGGCTTCATGCAGTCCGCTATGACGCTCGGCGGCGGCACTGCCTTTGCAGCCATATTCGCCGGAGCCGCCTTCGGCTATGACCTCTTGTGGGTCGCGCCGGTCTCAATGGCTCTGGGCATCATTGTGCTGTCCGCCGTCGCGTACCAGACACTTTCGACGGATCAAGATCCCTTTACCGCCATGCGACAGCACGCCGGTGGGTTCTTCGCCTGGGGCTGGGCGATCTCGGGCATCGTGTCGTCGATCATCTGGCAGTTCGCGCAGTACGCACTTGCGGCGTCGATGATGGTGCTGCTGGCAAAGGATCTGGGCTTTGAGGACACACCGCGCTGGGCCATGGGTCTGCTCGCCATGGTGTGGTGTATTGGCGTGGCCATGCTTTACGGACGTGCGCCGAAGTTTGTGCGCCTGTACGAGAACATTCTTAAAGGCATGGTCTGGCTGATCGTGCTCTGCCTGGCCTGGGTGGTCTGGCGTACCGGCATTCCGGAACCAGCGGGTCTGCTGAAAGGTCTGATCCCGAACATCCCCGGCGAGTTCAAAGGCGTCTCGGGCATCACCGTCGTGGTGTCCGGCATTGCCGCGGCGGTCGGCGCCAACATGGTCTTCGTGTATCCGTACACGCTGCGACGACGCCACTGGAACAAAGACCACCGCCGACTTGCACGGCTGGATCTGGGCTTCGGCATGTTCGTGCCGTACGTGCTGGCCGCCAGTCTGTTGCTGATCGCTTCGGCGAGCATCTTCCACTTCCAGGCGCCTGAACTGTTCGAAGGCAAGAAGATCACACCGTGGGCGTGCGCGCAAGTGCTTGCAGCGCCCGATCGACTTGGCCCAACCGTCGGCTTGTGGGTGTTCAGCCTCGGCGTGATCGCTATGGCGTTGTCGTCCATCACCATGCAGATGCTGTGCAGTGGCTTTGCCTTGAGCGTCATGTGCGGCAAGCCCACCGAAGGCACAACCTACCGCGTGGGCATGCTGTTGCCGGCGATCGGTGTTTTGGGCGCCGTGTTCTGGGGCTCAATAGCGCTGTGGGTTGCCGTACCTACGAACATCATCTGCGGACTGATGCTGCCCATTGCCTACATTGGATTCATCAGGCTCCAGCGCAGTCGTAAGTACCTCGGCGACGAGACACCGTCGGGCTCGAGAGCAACGCTCTGGGTTGCCGGCATGTGGCTGAGTACCGCTGTTCTGGTCGGCTTCATGATCTGGTTCTTGGTCACCACCATGCCCGGCTGGCTAGACGCGATCGGCGGCTGACATGCACGCCACCGTGCACATCGACGGCATCGAGCCCTTCGACATTGAAGACGGTGTCTGGAGCGATCTCGATGCAGCATTGCCGGAAGCCGGCGCCGACCGATTGATCTACGCCGCGGCGCACGTCGTAATGTTGCCGTCCTACACCGAGTGCACGCACACACCTGAAACACCCGGCCCGGGGGAAGCCATCGCCTCATACATCGACTGGGACGCCACGCTTGACGTGCGGCAACATCTCGCTGGACATGGGGTGGGCATCGCCGAAGCCATGGACACCGCCCAACGCTTCGAGTTGGGCTGGACCGCCGCGTGGGAATTGATCCAACGCACCGGCGCGGCGGGCATGGACTTCGTTGCGGGCGCGGGCACCGATCACAGGGAGATCTCGCGGCCCAACGACCTTGTGGATGCGGTGGTCGAACAGGTGCACCGCATTCAGGATGCCGGCGGGAACGCCGTGTTGCTGCCCATGCCGTTGTTGTCTACCACCAACGCTCCGGCGCGGACCTATGTCGACATCTACGCCAACATCATCGACCAGTGCGACGGCCCGTTGATCGTGCATTGGTTGGGGCCGATGTTTCTGGAGTCCATGGCCGGCTACTTCCCAGGCGATGCCTTCCAACGCGTCATGCGACACGACCCTGATACCGTGCGGGGCGCGAAACTCTCGCTGCTCGATGCCGACCTCGAACGCACACTCCGCACCGCACTGGCCTCTGATGATCAACTCATGCTCACCGGTGACGACTTCAACTTCGGCGCGTTGATGACGGACAGCAACGTGGTTGAGCGTTACGTGCCTTTCGGCGATCGGCAGGTGCCGCTTGGCGACTTCAGCCACGCGCTGTTGGGCGTTCTTGACGGCATGCCCCATCCGGCCAGTATCGCCATGCGTGCGTTGGCCGCCGATGGTCTGGACGACGCTCGCCACATACTCACCACGTGCGAGACACTGGGCCGGACGATCTTTGAAACGCCCACGCCGCTCTACAAATGCGGCCTCGCCTTTCTGGCGTATGTCAATGGCGTGCAGGACGTCTTTGACCTGCCCAATCACCTGCACCGCAGCCGGGACCATGCGTGGTACGGCAAAGTGCTACGTGAAGCGAGCCGATGTGGTGCGATCGCCGACGCAGCCTCTGCTGCAACGAGAGCCGCTGCGGCACTCTCCTGAGTGCACCTGGACGATTCATGCCTACACTGACATGCGTACATCGTCTCGGGAGGCAAGCATGAGCTACAAGGTCAACAGACGGGACACGGTGGAGCCGACGATCTCCTTCGCCTGCACACATTGCAGGGGTGGTCTCAAGGCGCCGCTTACGGATGCCGGATCGGAGCACGCCTGCCCGACGTGCCAGGTGGTGTTGATCGTGCCTGCGGAAGAGGAACTCAAGAACTGGCTCGACGAACGACTAGCCATTGCCGCACAGGCCGAGCAACACACGGCGGAATCTCAAAATGAAGCACCGGTCGACACCCCCGACGATTCGACGAGCACTGAGCCAACCGACCCGTTTCCTATACCAGCCGACGAGCACCCCGACCTCGCACTGATCCACAAGTTGCTCAAGTTCCAAGCCGAGCAGTTAGAGAAGCAAACTGAGTTGGCAGAGACTATGCAGAAAGACGTGCGATGGATCGCAGGTACATTACGCGTCGTGATCGGTCTTCTGGCAGTAAGTCTTGCAGTAATGTTGTTCAATTGGGTGATTACGATTAACCACTAAAGGCGTTCTTCGCCTGTTCAACATCCGAATGGACGTCAAAGATCACGTCGAGGCGCATCGTGTGCAGTGCCTGCGCCACCATGCCGTGCGGCGAGGCGAGTTTCAGATCGCCCCCCTGCTTCCGGGCGCGATGGCTCAGCCGCAGCAACACTGCGAATCCGTTGCTGGTGATCGTGTGCATGCAACTGCAGTCGATGATGAGCGTTGTCATGCCACCTTCGATCAACTTCTCGACGTCGGTCAAGAACTGCTCGCTGTTGGAGTTGTCCAGATCGCCGTCAACCTTGAGGACGAAGATGCCGCCGTCGAGTTCCTGATGGGTGAAGTCCACGCGTGGAGCCTACTGGATCACTCGGTAGCTTTGCGCAACGCCGCCAGTACCCGGTCGTAGTCGGCTCGCCGCACCTGCTTCGTGTGCTCTCGAGCTTGATGCGCAAGCCCCATGGCCGTCCGACCTTCGCGGTCTTCATGCCTTGCGTCCGCATGACCGGCAAGCAGCACTTCGACACACTGGGCGTGGCCGTGTTGTGCGGCCATCATCAATGCTGTCCGGCCCGCGCCCATGAAGCGCTCGGGCTCGGCGCCCGCTTCGAGCAGCAGCTTCAAACACTCCACCCGCCCGTTCGCCGCGGCCAGTTGCACGGCATCCACGCCATCGAGACGCGTCGCCAGAAAGTCCGGATCATGGTCCAGCAGCACGATTAGGCACTGTGTGGACCCCGCTGCAGCGGCGTGCATCAGCGGCGTCGCGCCGTTACTGTCAGCCGCGTGCACGTCTGCACCAGCGGCAATCAGGTCCTCTGCGATGCGTTGGCATCCAGCCTTGCACGTCAGCAACAATGCCGTTCGGCCGCTCGAATCTCGAAGGTCTACCTGCACGCCCGCATCCAGCTGTGCTTGCACGGCAGCCTCGGCACAGGCTGTCGCCGCCGCATGCAGGGAAAGTGTCGGGGTCGTCGGGGATGGCACGCTTGCACAGCCCCCGATTGAAAACAAGCTGCAACAAGCGAAAATGACCAATGTGAGCCGTGGCATGCTGATAAGCATACTTCCGCGGACGGAGCCGAATGAAGCGCTCGGTGAGGGCATTGTCTTTCCGGAAGGACATCCGAAGGACTCATGCAGAAACGCCACCCACAAGATCAGTCAAACGACATCCTGCAGCGGATCATCGACGCCCCGTGGCCGGTCATTTCCATTCGCTGGGTCGACGCCGAAGCGAGGGGTGGCCCGGGCTGGGAGGACATGGAAGAAATGGTCGAGTTCGCCTTGCGCCCACCAGCGGAAGTCATGACTGTTGGCCTGCTCATCTACGAAAACGACGACTACGTTGCCATCACCGACACCCGGTCTCCGGACCTCACCGGCGGTGTACAGAAGATTCCGAAGGGTTGGATCCTGACTATCGAACGTCTGGTTCCGGACAGTCGAGCCAATCCTCTGTCCATTGACCAGGCTCGAGCCGGCTGACCACTCGCGCGGCAGTCGTCTCGACATGGAGCAGCCCCGGTTCGCCGCGTCGAACTGGGGCTGTGCTTGTCTGTGTTCCAACCGGCTCAGTGCCGATAGGCGAAGTCGAAGGACTGGCCACCGATGTCTGCCGCAAGAATCAACCCGTCATGGTTGGCCGTGTAGATCACGACATGATCGCCCAGTTGAGACAGTTTCTGTTCACCGGCCGAACCGAATGCCACACCGGCCCCGGCCTGTCCGGTGAGTCCCCCGACCTTGAACAGATCTAGTGCGTGGCGTGTCTTGAAGAAGATGATCTCCGAAAAACTCTGGCCGCCGACTTGTGGGCCGATCGTCACCGAAGACACTTTTGCGTAGCCCACCATGTCAGGGCCGACGTAAACCTGACCGTTACCGTCTGAGATACCCAGGCCGAAGGCCCCCTTGGTGATCTTCGGGAAGACCGCCCACGCATGGGAAGACTGAAACAGCGCCGTGCACCGGCTGTCCGCTTGGAAGTCACTGAGCGCCGCCGAGGCCGAGCGCTCGAGATCGAGCTTGCCGCCTTCGGTAAGATGGGCCAAGCTGGGACTGCATCCAAAGCCAGGCGCGACCAAAATGACAATGAATAGAGATGTCAGCCATCCACGCATGCGGTGTACTCCTGCCGTCAGATCGGCGAAGCACATACGTTTTCCGCAGGATTTGGCCCCTGATCAAGCCCGGCCCGGCTCAACGCTGGCGTTGACGCAGCGCCTGCAGCCCCCACGCCTGTAACCGGCCATCTTCGGTGGGATCCGCCGCTGCAGCATGCACCACCCAGGCCACCGCGCCTGTGCGATGGGCCACGCTGTAGGGCTCCAGAGGCAGAAATGGATTTCGTGGATTGGCTGCTGTGTTTGCCACCGTCCAGGATCCTCGCAAACGCGTACCCGCCGACAGCCGGACAGCTTCAGGCAGCACGAACAGCTGACGCCAATGTGGATCCCAGTCGTCTATTCGTGCCAATTCGATTGTGGTGCCTTCTGGCGTGATGGCTTCCATGGACAACGCCGTACACACACCAGTGGCGCGAGGGAAGAGTGCCACAAGATCGATGTCCTGCTCCAACACCAGTTCATCGTGCACCGTCTCGGTGGTATCGACCGCAATGTCCAGATTCCGCACCATCGAGAGGAACGGTTGGACTACACGCGAGTCGTCGTTGTCACCAAGCAGTAGATCAACACGCTCCTGCAACTCGTGCTCGCGGCCATCCGGGCGGAAGTGCGTCTCGGCGACCAGATCCGCATTGGCAGGAACCTCCCAGTGAAAGCCGTCGGGCAGGCGCACGGTTCGGGCACCGACGCCGGTGGCGCCCAGTGCACCTGATGGCGTCCACCCCACGTCGCCAAGCATGCGGTACCCCTCGCCCGCCTCACGCTCATCAAGCCACCGTGCACGGCCCTGATTATCGACCGCATAGCTCACGGCATGCACCACGTTCGGGGCCGAGGTGTGGTGTGTAATCCCGACCACCTGAAGCGGTGTCGCATTGCCCAGTGGAAGCACAAATGTGCGCTTGTCGCGCATGCGTCGCCCCCAGTTGCGGCCACCTTCAGCAGGAACGGTCCAAGAGGACCCATGCGTGACACTGTGCAAGAGACCCAGTGAAGGCGCTTCGGGCGAGGGGAGAGTGCGATCGCAGTCCCCCTTCGGTGCTCCGGACTCGATCCACGTCAACACCAGTGCGCGTTGGCCGTCAGTCAAGCCTCCGGCATGCGCAACGAGTCCGCCATGGACGGGTGTCGGCGGCATGACGCGGGTTCGGATGACTTCGGCAACGAACGTGGATCGACGCTGGACTGCCTCGAGTGTCTGCAGTGCAAAGGGTGACTCGCCGCCGTCGTGGTGGCAGGACACGCAGTGTGCTTCGATGATGTCGGCGATGCCGGAGCACCACGTGGCCTGTTCCGGGGTGGCCGCTTCTTGAGCGCCCAACACCGCCAGCAGAAGCATGGCAATCATTGCAGTTGTTCGATGAAGCAACCCACGGGGCGGCGGTAGGTCGGCGTTACGGTTGACTCGGCGAATGCAGCGTCGATTCCCGCTCGCAGCCAATGCTCGGTGGCTGTGTCACGTCGGTTGCCGATGGATGCGTACAGATCATTCACGCGTCCTTGATACACAGTGCGCCAACCCGTCGCTGTGCGGAGAAGCACGACGCCCTCGGGCGTCACCGTGGCGTCCATCGCCTGGACAAGCGCCTGGTCCTCATCAAGCAGCACCGGCATGGTCAAGCCGTAGTCACGAGCGTGGTTGGTGGCGACATGCGGCGTCACGTCGGCTCGGGCGTGGACCAGATACATGGTGCCGCCGGAGACAAGAGTGCGTTGATGCAGACGCTCAAGTTCGGGAGCGATCGCATTGGCGATCGGACAGTCCGGGCTACCGAAGACGAAGACGACAACGTCCGTCGCGTGAGGCCCCAGTGGTGAACAGAATGCACCAGTGCTGTCGCGAACTGTGTGCACCGGGGCAGCGCACGCGGCCAGTGTCGTCAAAGCCAGCAGCAGCACGATTCGTACGGGTGTCATCGCCAGCCATCCTCGATGGAAGAAGCCGATCATTCAAGTCCGGCGTCACAGGCCGTTGCAGAATTCCTCAGCGTAGGCCTGACACGCGGCGTCCCAGTCCATGCAGCAGTACTCGTAGCCGGGCGTCGTGTGGACACAGTTGCACACCTGCGGCGGAATCATGTTCTGGGCACAGGCATCGCAACCACCGCCCCCCCCGCCGCCGCCGCCCCCGGCGAAGTTCGACTCTTCGGGCTCACCGTGGTAACACCCCTGCACCCAGGGGAAGCCATCGGATCGATCCGCGTAGGCGACCGCGTGATAGTGGTAGCCACGCAACGCATCTTCGTGCCCATTGCAATCGTCCAGTGCCATGGCGCCCGTCAAGTCCATTGCCCATACGTCCGTATCTTGAAACGGACCGTAGACCGGATAGCCGTCGAAGGAGTAGCCGATTATCTTTGAGTGCCCGGGCATCTCGTCGTACGCCCAGGCTGGCGCCTGGTGGTAGTGGTACCGCCCATCGGGTGACGGATGCCCATAGAAGTCATCCATGCAGATCGTACTTGGGGCGTCAATGCCACCCGCGTCATACGGGTTGTAGTACGTCGTGCCGTTGAGCATGACGCCGACTTGGCCCCCTTGGACCAGATAGTCAACAGCCGGGTTGTTCGTCGGCACAGGCGTCAGTGGGATGCGCCACATGTCGTTTTGCGCCGTCACCGTGTTCGGGTTGTAGCAACCGGTCGATCCATCAAATGGTCCCGTCGGATGATCTGGAATATTCGTGCTGGTGATGATCGCGAAGCCCGCGGCATAGTCGAGTTCAACTGACAGGCCAGCCACGTCGTAAAACGGATGACATGGGCTGCCCCAGTCCGCCAAGACGGACAACAGTTCAGTAGCGCCACACACGCCGTCGCCGTCGACATCGAAGCCACTGCTTCCCCAGAGGTTGATCACCTCAAGAACGTCGTCGGCATTGACCATGCCGTTGGACGTGGCATCTCCGACACAGCCCAGGCCATTACCGGCTGCAATGGCAGCCGAAGACAGCAGCAGTGCAGTTGTACAGGCGAGTTGGTTGATCGTCAGTGACACCGGCATAAGCAAGAACTCCTGAATCGGGACCCACGCTCGTGTCCCCTGAGCGAGATCATGAGGTTCTACGACCTCCTGAGGCGACGCTATCCCTGTCCACATGTCAAAATGACCGCATGACGACCTCAAGTCCAGCGCAATTCCCGGATCGGCAGCTTGAAGCCGCCGCAATCAGGTCTGCCGTAGGCGACAGCGCGGCAGCGCGTGCCAAGGGCATCGTGCTCACTCCGCCCGAGTTGACTCTTCAACTTGCCCAGGCAACGTTGCCGGAGACAAGCGATCGAGTGCTGCGAGTGCTCGATCCCGCGTGTGGCACCGGTCGGCTGCTGGCTGGTGCGGCGCAGGTTGCAGCTGAGCGCGGACTGGTGTTGGACCTGCACGGCATTGAACTCGAACCGGACCTTGCTGAGGTCTCGCGGCAGTCCTTGCCTTCGGCGTGCATTCGCACTGGTGATGCACTGGCCACAGTGGGTTCGGACGAGCGCTTCGACATCGTGCTGTTGAACCCGCCGTACCGCGGGCGCATGCGCCGCAGCGACGCCCACGCCGACGAACGACTGCAGGCACTGCACACGAGATTTGGTGCGATGTTGGGTCCCTATGCGGATCCGTCCACCGGCTTCGTTCTGCTTGCGGAGTCGCTGCTTGAACCCGCTGGACGGCTTGGCGCCATTGTGCCAGTGTCCATGGTGTCGGCGCGCGACGCCGCTGCTGCCCGTGATCATCTCGCTTCGACCTGCCGCACCATCGACTGTTGGAGTGCGTCGGTGGCGTTCGAGGCGCAGGTGCACACCGCATGCCTCGTGCTGGAACGCCGCACGTCGAAGACCGTTGACGCCTGTGACTGGCCGACGCGACTGGCCACCGCAGCGGGCGTGCCATTGATCGACAATCCGAATGGCCCCACCATCGGATCGCTGGCCACCGTCACCGCCGACTTTCGCGACGAGTACTACGCGCTCAAAGGCCATGTCGTCGAGTGCGCTGATGACGACACCGCTGCCCCACTGCTGACGTGTGGCTTGATCGATCCCGGCATGCACTGGCATGGCGTTCGACCTGCACGCGTATACGGACAACGTTGGACGGCGCCGGGCGTCCTGCGACACGAAGCGGTCACGGCTCAACTGGACGCACGACTGGTGCCCAAGGTGCTCGTGGCCACGCAGACCAGTGTCATTGAGTCTGTGGCGGATCCACAAGGACTGCTGATGCCTGGAACACCTGTGATTCGTGTCGTGCCGCATGAACCAAGCGATGTCTGGCGGCTTGCAGTGTCACTGCATGCACCGCAGGCATCGGCGCTGGCGCTACACAGGCACTTCGGCGCGGGACGCGCACCATCAACGCTGCGCCTCCGAGCGGCAGACATCGCAGCCCTTCCACTTACCCCTTGCGGAGAGGCTCTGGACAGGGCCATCGAAGCTCTCCAATCGCTCACCGGGGACACGCTTGCAACAGGCACGCTGGCCTGTGCCCAGGCGTGGGGACCGGTGTCGGATGAGCTGCTGGACTGGTGGACGTCGCGGCTACCAAGGACACTGCGCTGAGAGCGGACAGAAAGAGACACCCCGCGTATGCCAAGGCACACGCGGGGTGATTGAGTCAAACAGTTTGAGACGCGGTCAGATGCACGGACCCCTGTTCGCCAGCAGGATCAGAATGTCATTGACGCCGCGGTGATGCTCAAGCGTGATGCGCCGAATAGGCACTCGGCACGCTGCAGAGCCCCGAAGAATCATCGCGTCCCGAAAATCCGATCGCCCGCATCGCCCAGACCGGGAAGGATGTACCCCGCGTCATTGAGCTGGCGATCCATAGCTGCGGCATAGACCAGTACATCGGGACAGGCCTCGTGCATGGCGCGCACACCTTCGGGTGCCACCACCAAGCACACCAGTCGCACATCACGACACCCACGCTTCTGCAGCAGATGGGTGGCGGCAACCGCGGATCCGCCGGTGGCCAACATGGGATCAACCAGATAGACCGGTCCCTCTGCAATGTCATCAGGCAACTTGCAGTAGTACTCGACCGGTTCCAACGTGTCTTCGTTGCGGTACAACCCGATGTGACCGGTACGCGCCTCCGGCATCAGATTCAGAATGCCGTCGGCCATGCCGATTCCCGCCCGAAGAATGGGCACGACCGTGATGGGCCCACTCAACCGTTGGCACGTGGTGGTCTCCATGGGCGTGTCAATCTGGACATCCTCTACCGGAAGATTGCGACTGATCTGAAACACCATGAGCCCGGCCACCTGCGCCACCAGCGTACGAAACACGTCTGGCGACGTGGAGGCGTCGCGAATGCGCATCAACTTGTGTTGAATCAGCGGATGATCGAGCAATTGCACCGTCTTTGATTCCATGCTTGCCACCCTACCGCGCCAAGCCAGAGAAGCGCCGCACGGCAGCGCGTATACGCTGACGCTCTGCGCGACTGAGCAACAACATGGACCCCAGAATCGTGTAGACCGCGGCGTACAACACCGCTGCGGAAGCGAGCTCCATCAGCGACCACGTCGTCGAGGATCCTGCCCACAGCCAACTCGGAGCAAACAGCAGGGGCGACAGTACCCCTGCCAGCAGGATGGGTCCCAGCAGTGGCTTGAAGAAGAGGCGGCGCTGCACCTGCAGAATTCGAGCGCCACGTATCGGCAGGAGCACGCCATGAAACAGCAGAAAGGTCAAGGACACGGCCCATGCAGGACCGGTGACTGCATTCCAGGGCAGGACTCCATCCTCCCCGAGATGCGGCAAGGCGAACACCAGCGCAATGGCGAACAGCGGGTCCAGCACACCGCCCACCACGATGATGCGGGCATATCGCTGGATGTACCCGGCGCCGTAGAGCAGGAAGACCCAGCCGTCACTGATTGCGCGCGCCGCCAGTCCGATCGCCATGATCTGCACCAACAGCGCCGACATGTCGATATAGCGGCTGGGGTCATCAAGTGATCGACCAAGCCATAACCGCAGAATTGGCTCAGCCAGAACTGCCGCACCGATTGCCGCGGGCACCGCCACCATGGCATGCAGCCTGGTGGCATTCGTGATCATGACCTTGAACGCCGAGCCGTCGTCGTCCTTGGCGGCGAGCCGTGCGCCGACGGCGTCAAGCCCGAAGGTCATGCCGGTCGTCACCATGCGGATGTACGACACCAGTCGCGTCGCCAGGCCGAACACGGCGTTGCCCCACAATCCGAAGAAGATGTTCACGATAAATGCGCCGGCCCTGTCATGCAGACTCGTCGCGAGAATTGTGGTCGTATTCCAGCTGAACGTCCCGACGATGCTTCGAATGCCGGCACGTGTCGCCCGCCAAGGTCGCGGAAGAACACGTGGCTCACGCACCCACATGATGGCTGCTGGAGAAATCGCAGCCAGCGTGCGCCACCCCACTGCAACCGCGGCAAATACGATCAACCCGGTGGCGGTGTTGGCATCGGGTACCAGCACAAACCTGCACAGCAGTATGGACAGAAGAAAGTCAGCGCGGCGGACCAACGTCCAGATGTTCATTTGCACGAACAACTCTCGCACCACGTACAGATTGACTGCCGGTGCGAGCTGGATGTTGACGACCGTGAAGACGCATTCGAACACGATCAACCAGCGGGCCGCCTCCATGAGGCCCTCGCCGGGAATATTCAGCAGCGGCATGATCAGCCAGAGCACTGCAAAGGTGAGCACCGCAAGCCCCGCCGTTGCCAGACAGACCGCCGATGCAGCGGCCGATGTCTCGGCAAAGTCGCCGTCTCCATGCCACGCCGCCGCCATTTCGCGGATCAAACTGGTCCGTATGACGTCTTGGAAGATCGCCGCCAGCCCAGCTTGTGCCATGAGAAACAGGAACAAGCCCAGGGCGTCTGCCCCAAGCCACCCCGCAAGCAATGGCACCAAAGCCACGCCGAACACCAACGTGCCCAACAAGCGGGCATAGTTGCTGCCAATGCGTACCAGTCCTCGTCGTGCTTCAGTGGCCATGCATGCTCAAGTGAGGTGCGGTCGACGCCGCAGCCCACCTTGGATACCGTACCCACTTCGTGACTGACTCGACTTTGCCAACGAACGATGTCGACCTGCCCCCGCTCGAAGCCGGACCAGTGCTGGTCGCTGGCCGGCAGCACTCAGGCAACACCATGCTCACAGTGCTCCTCGGGCGCATGCCGGGGTGGTACGGCCAAAGCGACGAGTCGACACTGCTGGAAATGCACGGGCTGATTGACGCGATCTCCGATGTCGAGGCTCGGTCTCAAGCACTGGTCAAGGCAATCGGCCTGGAGGACGCTGACCAGACTGATTGGCTGAATGACTTTGTGCGTCGTCGCTGGCGTGACGACAACCCACCGTCCGCGCTGACGTTGTGGCATGAGGCCATGGACGGACTGACGGCCCGCCGAGGCGACCGAAGATGGGCGCAGAAGGGCACGTCGTACATTTTTTATGCCAGCGAGATTCTTGAAGCCTGGCCGGACGTCCGCATGATCTACTTGCTTCGTAACCCATGGGATCTGGTGGCCTCACGCCGCAAGCGCACTCCAAAGATTGAAGCGGTGCTGAGTACGGTGTTGTCCTGGGTCAAGGGCAGCCGCCTCGCCCAAGATCTGCAACGTGACTACTCCGACCGATTTCGAATCGTGCGTTACGAGAGCATCACCAGCGACGGAAAAAACACCGTGCAAGCCTTGTGCGAGTGGCTCAAGACGCCCTACAGCGATGACCTGCTCAATGTACCGCACGTCAATCCAAGCGAAAACCCCTATGTGCTGGACGGCAAAGGACGCCAGCACGGGCTCAATACGTCACGGATACACCAATACATCCATCGATTGAAACCGCGTGAGATCGCCGCGGTCGACATGGCCTTGGGTGTGCTGAACGCACGCGACTTGATCCAACAGGACTATCCAGAACTGCCCCATGAACCCGGTGCTGCGGGACTGGGCACGAAACTCCGTGCGGCACTGATGCTGAGCGTTTCACCGCTGCGTGCGGCGTGGACCTATCTGACCTACATGAAGCGCAGTCCTCGCCACCTGATCGCTCGCACATGGCGGCGATTGCGCAGTTGAGCCCCTCTTACGCCTCTACCACTCCTGATCCCAGCCGGGGAACATGATGCTCGCAAAGAAGCTGAGGTCCGGCCCCTCGACGCCCCACGTAGAGGCGTGATTGACAAGCTCGGGTAGGTTCGGATCGACGAAGTTGTAAAACCGCACCGAGCCGTCCACATAGCCGATGTTCACACCTTTGGGATTCCAATAGGCGGGGAAGTCCACCCAGCAACCTTCCCAAGCTGTCCCGGGAATGCCCACATAGAAACCCTGCGGGTTGTATCCGTACTCCGAATGCTCGGAGATCGTGAGCATGGTCTGCCCTGGCATGGGAATTTTCGGAATCGTCTGCGTCTCTGGACCGAATCCACCGGTCACGTGGTAGCCGTCATAGCGCACACCGACCTGCGAGTTCAGGGAGTAACTGCGTACACGCGGCGACGGATCCTCCGGCGACTTGTACAGGGCAAGGTCGCCGAGGTACTGCCAGGCCTCTCCCTCGGTCAATGCATCGTTCGTCTCGGCATTCCCCGGGCCGATGTTGTCGCCATAACTGTCGACCCACGTATCTGACGCCCCGCTGGTCATGGAGTTAAGCCAGATGCCCTCGTGCTCGATTGTGTGATTGATGCTCGCGGTCAACACGTGACGCTGATTGGCACCGTCCAAGGTGGACAGCGCCTTCTGCTCCATCTGACCCGAGGCCATGATGACCATGGACACCAGAATCGTGATCATCGCAATAACCACCATGACTTCCACCAGCGTGAAGGCCCGGCTGCGACGAGGCGCACGTGTGGTATTGAGGCCACTCATGCCTCAGTTATACCCCATCTCTGCCGTATGCTAAATGGATCATGAAACGCTTGTTCAAAATGCTGCCCTGCTTAGGCTCTCATCGTGCCCCAGCGGTGTCGGTGCTCTTTGTGCTGCTCTGTGGCGCCGCTGGCTGCCAAGATGAAGCCCCAGTCGCCCCTGAACAACGCATGCGGGTGGTTTCCCTTGCCGATGCGGATCGAATTTCACTGGCTGCACCACAGTTCGCAGCATTCCGTGATGCACTGATTCGTGTGCGCCAAACCGAAGCCCAGCGCCCGAACGCCGCGCAGGACGCCATAGTCGACGCCACAACAGTGGCCACGTTTAACAGCAATCTTGAGGTCATCACTATCGAAGTGATCACGATCATCCGAGATGACGCGTGGACTTGGGACGAACGGCAGTTGATGAACCGGGCGCTGCGAGGTGCAACGGTCGAAGACTTGACTGTCAATCAGGGTCCGGACCGCTGACGGACGGTTGCCCCAAGTGGCTCAGTCCCCGCGGCGCTTTGCCTGCATGCGTTCTCTCGAAGGCGTTCGAACGTCATATGCAAGACCGACTTTCGACATGGTCCAGATGATGATGTAGCTCAGGTCGAACTCCCACCAGCGCAGGCCATGTCGGGCTGATGTCGGGAACGCATGGTGATTGTTGTGCCAACCCTCACCCATGGCCAGCACACCCATGACGGGGTTGTTCTTGCTGTGATCATGCGTGTCATAGGATTGGTATCCCCAGATGTGGCACACGGAGTTGATGCTCCATGTGACGTGGTGGACCAGGAAGATCCGAACCAAGCCGCCCCAGAGAAAGCCGAGCAGCACACCCATCCAGCTCCACGTGATCAATCCACCGAGCACGGCGGGGATCAGCAGCCCCGCAAGGACCAACTGCGGGAACAACTTGCTCATACGACGGACAAGCTTGTCCTTGCGCAGATCACCGATGTACCTCGCGGCACCCTTGAGTTGTGGACGGAGCATCCATCCAACGTGCGCGTGCCACATGCCCTTGAAGGCTTCCTTGATTCCACCATCATGGAGATGCGGCGAGTGCGGATCGCCGTCTTCGTCACTGTGTTGGTGGTGTCGTCGATGGTCAGCGACCCACTGCAGCACCGGGCCTTCGACGGCCATGGAGCCGCACGCCGCCAGAATGGCGACCACGGGCTTGGACGTCTTGAAACTGCGGTGTGTAAAGAGGCGGTGGAATCCGATCGTGATACCACCCGCAGACAACACATACATGCCCGCGAAGATGAAGAGATACGTCCAATTGAACGCGACGCCCCACAGGAGCACCATCGCTGTCAGAAACCCAAGGAATGGAAGGATGACGGCCACGAGGTTGACCATCTTCAACTTCAGCATGGTGCCGCCGGTGTCCGTGCGGACGGATGTCTGCGGACCTTCAACAGTGTCTGCCGCCGTCGGACTGAAGACAGGCGTTGATTGGCTGATGGGCTCAACAGCCACATCAGACTCCAACAAGATGTCCGCTTCGGGCTTGGTTGCGGTATCTGGCGTCATTGTTCCTGCCTCTTGCTGAAATCGTGCCGCTGGTGGCACGCTGAGATGACAAACGCCGCTGCACGATGCAGCTCTCCTGACCTATCGACCAAACGGGGGCTGGGGATTGTATGTCCATTCAAGACTATGGTCCAGAGAGCATTGCGGGGTTTCGAATGGGCATGACCTCCATTGCATTCCGACCGTCCTGACGCTGCCTCCGCTGCAGGTAGCAAGGCTCCCTGGCCGTGATAGCAGGCCCACTGCCTGATCAGGTCAGCAGTTGCTTGACCACCTGGGCGAACGAGAACAGCAGTGCGAAGCGGGTCATTGGGAACTCTCTTGGAGTGAAACGGTAGGGCTGAGAATCAATCGGCAGCCATGGCTACATTTAATGTGAAGGATGGAGGAAGGGGTGCCAGAGACCCCACTCTCTGTCAGGGCCTCCAAGGGACCACCGTCACAGAAACAGTGCCTGATAGTATCTTGCCATGGTTCCGCGGTTGTTCCTGTTGACACTGTCGATACTTGCAACGTCTGGCTGCGGCATGCCGCAGAGCCGGACCAAATGGGTCCTCGTGCCCGACGCTCATTTGCACTTCAAGAGCGACGTCAAGACCTACGACAAGGCTTGCCAACCGTTAGGGCTCGTCTTCAGGCAGTCGCCCGAGTGGAACAACTGGAGTCCCGTGCCCGCCATCGGCCCCGTGGGCACAACAAATGCGCCGGTCTTTCTACCCATTGGGGACAACGACTACTGGTACTTCGCAGCGAAGGAGGGTGGGGAATTCGGCTATCACGCGTGGCACAGCACCAACATGATGACCTGGACGTACCACGGGCAGGTCTCTGAAAGCCACTGGCTCACAACCGCGGAGTACGCGGACGGGCAATTTTACTTTTACTTTGACCAACCCAATGATCAGGACCCCCACCTGATTCTCGATCGCGACCTCACGGATGGCGACTTGAACAACACGCTTGTCGGCAAGGTCCTTGACGACCCCTCCCACGGGTCCGACGCCGGCGTCCTTCGCGATGAAGACGGTACGTTTCACTTGATCTATGAAGACTGGAGCCCTGTGGATGCGAGAACCCACAGTTGGGACTCGCCACTTGCGGGTCATGCCGACAGTGACGATGGCATTCACGGATTCGCTCCACACGAACATACGCCGCCGATCGACGAGCGTACTGAGGGGACGGGCGTCATCAAGGAGTATCCCCACCGTGCCGGAGATGTCAACAACAAGAAGCACAACCCCACCGGAGTCAAGCTCCGGCCATTTTCCTACGAAGTGCATACGCCAGACCAAAACGCATACGGCGACTTCTCATTGATCAAGGTCGGTGACCAGTACTACATCTTCTGCGACTTTGATCCCGTTGAGGGTCCAATGCGAGTCGGGTGTTGGACGAGCACATCGATCAACCAGCAGTTCACCTGGTCCGGATCAATCGGTTCCGACTTCCACCCTGATCCGACCGTCGGCTTTGCTGAAGGCCAGTTCTACTTGCTTGTGCAACGAGCGGATGTCGACTTTGTCAGCAGTGGACCCTGGAATAACACCGTTGAGGCCCGGGCAGGCGTTGACAGCAACGGGGATGGCGTCATTGATACGTGGACCGAGTGGGCCATCGTGCGTGAGACTTACGCTCGCAAGCCCGGGTTTGCTCGAATCGTCGAGCGTGCTCCCGCAATGCTGGATCTCGCACAACTGCCCAAAGGCACCGGATTCCAGTTCGAATATCGAATCACGCCTGCTGATGCTGGTGCGCCGCCTGTCATCGATAAGGTCTGGATGGAGCTTCTTCAGACCAACTAAGCACTTGCCCCGTACGATTCTGCACTTGCGATGCATCTACCTCATCAGGTAACACGGTCGGTCCACCCTCAGGAGGGACACGTCGAGAAGAGCTTGCCACTTTTCTGGACTACTACGGGCCGACCAGATGCTTGGTCAGGAACGACCACTTCGCCGACGACGCCGCAGCCCCGTGCAGGCCATGCGTCTTGTTGGGATAGAACTGCATCTCGAAGGGAATGTCCTTCGCATGCAACGCTTCGGCGAGCTGCCAACTATTGGTTGGATGCACGTTGTCATCCATCATGCCGTGCAGCAACAGCAGCTTGCCCTTCAACTGTTCGGCCAACTTGACGCAACTGCCTGCGTCATAATTGTCGCCATTGTCATCCGTCGTGCGCATGTAACGCTCGGTGTAGATCGAATCGTAGTTGCGCCAGTCAGTGACAGGTGCCGTGGCAACCGCGACCGAGAACACGTCCGGATACCGAAGCAACGCCAACGCACTCATGTATCCGCCGTACGAGTGACCCGTAATCCCAACGCGATCGGCATCCACCCAACCATGACGCTTCGCAAGCACCTGCATGCCTCGAGCCTGATCATCCAGATCAACCTGCCCGAGTTTGAGATAGGGCGCCCCCTCGAAGGCCTTGCCGCGACCCTCGGTCCCACGATTGTCAATCTGCACGATGACGAATCCGAACGCAGTGCGGGCGCTCGAGAGTTGAAACGTGTTGCGCACCGCGTGAGACAATGGACCGCCATAGACCTGCACCAGCACGGGCCACGTGCGAGATGGATCGAAATTCGACGGATAGTGCATCCGACCCCAACAGGTCTGACCATCGGCCGCTTCGAAACTGAACAACTCCGACAGTCTCGCACCGGAGCCCTCGAGTGCGGTCGTGTCGGCTTCGGCGATCGTCGTCAGTACCTCCCCATCGGCACCGTAGAGCAGGATGTGCGGTGGGATCGCGGCGCTCGTCGCTGTGGCGATGACGCTCGACCCGTCTGGCGCCAATCGGAAGTTCGAGTGGTTCAACGACCCGCCGGTCAGCCGCCGAATTCCGGAGCCGTCGAAGTACACGGCATGCAACTGGAGATTCAGTGGGTGTGCATCGCTGAAGCCGCTGAAGTACAGCGTGCCGCCGCCCGGCGCCGTGTCGTCTTCATCAATGCGAAGGATCGACGCGGCTTGAAAGGTACCCGGCCCGAGCACCGCAAGCAGGCCTTGGTCCACATCCCAGAGTTCCCAGGTTCGAAAGCCGCTGCGTTCCGTCGCGATGAGGCATCGTCGACCATCCTGCAACCACCGCATCTCCGGGCTGTAGTGCACCCACGTGGGCTGTGACTCTGTGAAGAGCATGGTCGCTTCGCCGGTCGCTGGATCGACGCGCATGATCTCCAGCAAGTTCTGGGCTCGGTTCAACCGGTGATACAGCAGCCAGCGTCCATCAGGCGTGAAACTGACGTTGTAGATGTACTGGTCATCACTGTCACCGACATCCACTTCGGTCATGCGGCGAAGCTTGATGTTGTAGACCCAAAGGCGGGCGATGGGATTCGCGTCGCCTGACTTTGGATACGCGGTGTCCCTGACGGCGGGCCGCAGGTCTGTCAGGCCCTTGAGCAAGGGGTACCTCGGTACGTCGGTCACGTCGAAGGCGTAGAACGCCAGCTTCGACGAGTCCGGCGAGAACCACATGGCCGTCTTCTGGTCGAGTTCCTCGCCGTACACCCAACTGGCGGTGCCGAATGATCGTTGCGCCGTGCCGCGTGTGGTCACGGTGCGCTCGTGGCCGTCGGTATCGCGCAGCAGGACATTGAAATCGCGGTGCACGGCAGTCCACTGCCTGTCCGGTGACGTCACTTCGGTTGCCTGCCCGCCTCGTGGGACGCGTTTGCGCTTTGGATGCGATTGCCCGGGCTCCGGTGTGTCTGGCTTGGCTTCCTTGTTCGCTGCCTTGTCTGTTGGCTTGTCTACGGCCTTAGCCGCGTCGGGCTGGTCCGACGTCGCTGAATTGTCCGATGCGTCACGCTTGTCCGGCGTCTCAGCACTGTCCGATGTGTCAGTCGACTCCGCCGTCTCCTTTTCCGCGGGCGGTTCGACCGCCTCGGTGGCCAGAAGCCGACCATCACGCAGGTCGAACGTCCGCCACGCGGCGCTGTCCTTGACTCGAACGCTGGTGTTGTCTTCGGCAAACTGCACCTCGTCCAGACGAGGTCTCGTGACCAGTTCCCTGTTGCGCTTCTGGGCCTGCTTGACCGCCTGGGCGCCCGGAATGTCGTCATAGCGAAGCGATGGGTGTGTCGATGTCGTGCCGTGGCCGGTCTGTGTACGTGGTGCGCAGGCGCCAGCCCCGAGTGTTACACACCAGATGAGTGCGAGGCTAAGTCGGATGTTTCCTGCTGGCATCGATCTCGCGTCCTGGGAAGCGGTGCGGTGAGGGCCGGAGGATACCCAAGGCCAGTGCGGGAGGAAGAGCAGGAGAGTTCGCCATAAGCGGAATCCGTCGTGTTGATCGAGCCATGCACGTCCTTGACCGCGTGCAAATCAGGGTTCGACGTGGACGCCCCAAAAATCGAGAGCGCCCAACCCTTGCCACGGGGTCGCCACCGGCCCGGTTTGTCTTTGGTCGCTCTGTAAACGGCACGACCCGCCCAGACTTTGGACGGGTCGTCGAACTCCCCCGGCTGGGCTCGAACCAGCGACCTAGCGGTTAACAGCCGCTCGCTCTACCAACTGAGCTACAGGGGATCGGATTGAAATCCGCCCAGAAACGGGCAGGACGGGGAGAATACACCCACCTTCCAACCGTGGCAAGCCATCAACTTGACGTGGTCACAGAAGGCCCTATCCTGTGGTGCTCGGCCCGGCTTTCGGGGCGACTTTCAGACCCCATTCCGGCCTTCAAAAGCCACGAGCGAGACGCCATGAAGAAAGACATCCACCCCGAGTATTTCCCGGAAGCCAAGGTCCTGTACCGCGGCGAGGAAGTCATGACCGTCGGCGCCACCGTGCCGGAACTCAAGGTCGAAATCTGGTCCGGCTCACACCCCTTCTTCACAGGCAAGAGCTCCTTCGTCGACACGGCCGGCCGCGTCGAGAAGTTCCAGCGCAAGTTCCAGGGCAACTACTTCAAGAAGAAGGACACGCCGGCCAAGTAGCCGACATCCGCCGAACCCAACACAACCGCGTTCTACGGAACGCGGTTGTTTTCTGCGCCCGCTTACCATCACCGACACACACACCACACCCCAACCACCACATTCACCCACCCCCCCGGTCCGATGCCCAACCTCCTCCCAGCCCTACGCGAACGACTCACCACCCTCGAAACTGAGTTCGAGGCCGCCGAAGCCGCGCTGCTGGACCCCGACATCCTGTCCGACCACCGCAAGGTGCGCGAACACTCCATTCGCCGCGCCGCACTCAAAGGCCCAGTGGATGCCTTTCGCGCACTGCAAGCCGCCGAAGCCACCATCGACGAAGCAAACACACTGCTCAAAGACGAAACGGATGACGAGCTGCGCACACTCGCGAAAGAAGAACGCGAAACCGCACGCACCACACTCGACGCCCTCATCGAAGACGTCCAAAAACGACTGGTCCGCAGCGACGACGACGCCATCGGCTCACTGATTCTGGAAATCCGCTCCGGCGTGGGCGGCGACGAAGCCGCCCTCTTCGCCGGCGACCTGCTGGACATCTACCGCCACTACGCCGAACACCGCAAGTGGACCGTCGACATCATCGAACACGTCGCCGGCGAACAAGGCGGCATACGCAGCGCCATTCTGAGCATCGAAGGCGAAGGCGCCTGGTCACACCTGGGCTACGAAGGCGGCACACACCAAGTCAAACGCGTGCCCGCCACCGAAACCAAAGGCCGCGTCCATACGTCGACCGCAACGATCGCCGTCCTGCCACAACCAAAGGAAGTGGAAGTCGACCTAGACAAGAGCGACGTCAAAGAAATGATCACGACCGCCACAGGACCCGGCGGCCAGAACGTAAACAAGGTCTCCACCGCAGTGCACCTGATCCACGAACCCACGGGCATCGAGGTTCGCATGCAAGACACCAAGAGCCAATCACAGAACCGCGAGAAGGCCTGGAAACTGCTTCGGGCGCGCCTCTTCGAACGCCAACGCGCCGAACAGGAACAAGCCCGCGCCGAAGAACGCGCCGCCATGATCGGCACCGGCGGCCGAGCCGAAAAGATCCGCACCTACCGCTGGAAGGAAAGCCTGGTCATGGACCACCGATTGGGCCAGTCCTTTCCACTCCAGGCCGTCCTTGCTGGCGAACTTGATCCCATCGTGGAAGCCCTTGCGGAAATGGACGTCGCACAACGTCTGGAAGCTCTCTAAGGCCCTTGGAATGCGACTTTCCACACACACCACACGGTGTTCAGCAACCGAAACACGTTCTCACGGGTATCTTGAAGTACTCCCGGAGGTTTCAGCCATGTCCGCACGCCGCGCTTTCACCCTTGTCGAACTGCTCGTAGTCATTGCCCTGATCGGCATTCTGGCCGGCATTCTGCTGGTCGCGGTGGGCTCCGCCACGAACACCGCCAAACGCTCGCGCACCGTCGCCACCATGAACTCGGTGTCTGCGGCCATCGACTCCTTTGTGCTCGAACACGGCGCACTGCCCGGCCTCGTTCCCGTACACCTGCTGGGCGAAGGCGACGTCGTGACCCAGTCACAGAACGTGTTACTGCACCTCACCGGCGGTGCCCGCGCATACGCCACCTACAACAACGGCGGCAATGAAGTCGCGCTCGACCCGGCAGCCGAGGCGGAGTACAACCGGTTCCTCGCACTGCCCGGCACGGCCGCCATCGAGTTGGACCCCATCTCCGATGGTGAACTCACCTACCACCTGGTCTACAAGAGCGAACGCGTCGGCGAAGGCCCCTGGATCAAGGGTCGCCCCTATCCGCCGTACCTCGCACCCAAAGACGACGAAATTCGATTCCCGCAATCATCGGGACTGCTCACCGACCCATTGACGACCGGACACAACAATCTTCCAGATGTGGTCGATGCCTGGGGCCAACCCCTGCTCATCTTCATGCGTCAGCGCACCAACGGCCCGCTGGTCTCAACCCATGACCACGGCGATTCAGACAGCACGAACGGACCACAGTTCCATCAAGAAGGCATGTGCATCTACACCGCTGCCGCGACGCTCGGTGAACACGAAGGTCGACAGCGACAGGACACACTCGACTCTGGCGGCGTCATGGGCAGTCGCCTGGCAGGCCTTGATGTCGGTGGTGGACAAGACGGCGAACGCGAACACTGGCTCTACCTGATGCTCGCCCACCCCACGTTCACATCCTTCAACTCCACAACCTTCGAAGGCCAGCCTGCCGGCGCCTATCTCCTGTTGTCGGCCGGACCCGATGGCATCTATCTGAGCCACGAAGACGGACCTGTGGACAGCAACGGACAATATGAGCCGGACCACCAGTCCATGGACTTTGACGATCTGGATGACTTTGACGACGTCCGTATTGCTGGCGGCGCCATTCGCTGACGTCCGCAACTCTTCCTCGACAACAACCCCTCAAAAAAACGCGGCCCCGGATCGAATCCGGGGCCGCGATGCATTTCAATCAGAAGCTCAACTCAGTTGAACCGGCTCACTTGAGCAGGTCACGAGCCTCAAGCATGTCCAAGACGGCTGCGACCGATGCTTCCAATGACAGTTCACCGGTGTTGATCACCAGTTCTGCATTGGCCGGTGCCTCGTAAGGATCGTCGATCCCGGTGAAGCCCTTGATTTCGCCGGCACGAGCCTTCTTGTACAGACCCTTTGGATCACGCTCTTCAGCGATCGCTAGATCAACTTCCACGTAGCACTCGATGAACGGCACACCGGCCTCTTCATGCAGTGTACGTGCAGCATCACGATCCGCCGAGTACGGCGAAATGAACGACGACAGACAAATCACGCCTGCGTCAGCAAAGAGCATGGAGACTTCGCCAATGCGACGAATGTTCTCGGTGCGATCCTCGGCGCTGAAGCCCAGGTTCTTGTTCAAGCCCATGCGAATGTTGTCGCCATCCAGACGATAGGCGGCGTGCCCACGCTGAATGAGGACCTGTTCAACGGCCACCGCAATGGTGCTCTTACCGCTGGCGGACAGTCCGGTGAACCAGACTGTGCAACCAACCTGCTGAAGACAAGCGGCTCGCTCTTCCCGAGTGACGCTGCCGTCATGCCAGGTGATGTTCGTTGCGACCTGTTCGGCCATTGAGAAACTCTTTTCTGCCGCAGTGCGGCGAAGGATCGGTGTGTTCGTTCGACGAAGTCAGGCCGTGGCCATCGATGTGGCCCACTCGATGAGCACATCAGCAACCTCGGGGCGGGAAAACTCCACCGGAGGACGCTCACCCTTGGCCAACAACTCACGCACCTTGGTGCCGCTCAGGAAGACCTGATCACCTTTGATTTTGGGGAACGTCTTGGACGACACCATGCCCTGTGCCTTGTGGCTCCAAGCAGCATGCTCGAACTTCAGCGGCGTCACATGGAGGTCGCCTTCGTTCAGTGTGTCGAAGATCTCTTGAGCGTCGTAGGTGCCGTAGTAGTCACCAACACCTGCGTGATCGCGACCCACGATGAAGTGGGACACGCCGTAGTTCTGACGCACCACTGCGTGCAGCACGGCCTCGCGAGGACCGGCATACCGCATGGCGGCCGGCATGACGCTCAGGCAGGTGCAATCACCCACGAAGTAGTTATCGATGATCGTCTCGTAGCATTGCATGCGGACGTCGGCGGGAATATCGCCTTCCTTAGTCTCACCCACCAGCGGGTGAATCAGCAGGCCGTCGCAGATTTCTGTGGCACACTTGCACAGGTACTCATGTGCACGGTGAATCGGGTTGCGAGTCTGGAAACCGGCGACGGTCTTCCAACCACGCTTCTCGAACTCGACGCGAGTCTGTGCCGGGGTCAGGCGGTACTCGGTGAACTGCTCGCCGGGCTCCTGCTCGGGCAGCACGGTCAAGACATGCACGGTGCCACCGACAAGCCAATCCCCTTCGGCCAGAACCTGAGCAACACCGGGGTGCGCTTCATCGGTCGTGCGGAACACGCCGGGCAGTTCAATGTCACGGTCGTGGGCGTAGAGTTCTTCCACGTCGATCACGGCCATGAGCGTGCCGTCGCTGTGATACAGCGCAGCGCGACCACCGACAGACAGGCTGCCCTTGACGTCATCTTCAACGGCAAGCGTGGCGGGAATGGGCCACACGGTGCCGTCTGCAAGACGCATGTCCGTGCAGATGCTGCAGAAGTCGGCTTCGGTCACGAAGCCGGTGAGCGGACTGAAGGCGCCGATGGCGATCATTTCGAGATCGCAGGCCTGCTTTGTGGACAGCTCGATGCGAGGGAGCGATGCAGCTTCGGTGCGAAGTGCGTCGGCCTGATCGGCATCGACGAAGCGGTTGACAAGGGTGCCGCCATGCGGGGGAACAAGCGTGTTGCCCATGGGATCGGGTCTCTCTTGGCCCCTGCAGCGGGGCGTGCGTTGACAATGTGGGACGCCAATGTAGAACGTCAAAATTCCGCCAAATGGCCGGGAAAAGAAAGATCGTAGAGGCTCGCGGGTACCGAGGCAACCCTCGATTCACACTTGGTGCTTTGACGGGCTCAGGGGGCTTTCGGAGGGCCCTTTGGAGGCGGGCTGTCGCCCTTGCGACGCTGACGTCGACGGTCCTGTTGGCCCTTCGCAGTGCCTTGGGCCAGGGCCTCCCGCACACGAGCCTGCTGCTCCAGATTGAGCAACGCCCACAGGTCGCTCTGGGCCTTGGCGCCGGCCGCGCGGAGCGCCGCAACGCGTGACCGTATTTCCTCGCGGCGTTTCGTCAGGTCTGCAGGAATCTCTTCACCATTGGCGATGGCTCGCTGCAGTTTCTGGACCTCCTGCATGGCCTTCTTGTCTTCAGCAGAGAGCCCATTTCGAGCCTTGGTCGCCGCTGCAATGCCGGACCTTCGCTGCTCACTCGTGAGATCTTCAAGCCCCATGTAGGCACGCAGAAAGGCCCTTGGCGAAGTGTTTTGCCGTTGACTGCCCTTCCCATTCATGCTGCTCATGCCTGCGAGGGGCGTCTTTGCGTCCGCTTCCTTGGCACCGGCCTTGATCCAATCCTCGATCACTTTGATCTCGTCGGCGCTGAGCGTCTTGCCGGCCGGAGGCATGACGTCGTCGTGCCCTGCGGGCAACGAGATGCGCTGCACCAGCAGGCTTGCCGCCGGATCCCCAGGCTTGATGACACGGAACTTCTCCGGACCCTCATGCAGACGCGCCACGGGGAGAATCTGCAGGCCGCCCTTCTGCTTCTCGGTGCCGTGGCACTTGTTGCAGTTCGTGCGGAGAATGCTCTCCACGGTGATCTGCATTTGACCGCCGCCGGCATCTGAGCCACCACGCCGCCCTTGGGTATCGGTCTGTGCTGGCACATCAGGACCCTTGAGCGGATCATCGGTCGAACCGGAGCCGGCAGGATCGCTGACGCGTCGCGCGACATCTTCTGGATTGGTGGGATCCCAGTTGCCCGGCAACGGGCCGTTCTGAAGCAGAGCGAGCGAAGCAGTGACGACGAGCAACAGATGCATAAAGTTCTCCAGCAGGCCGTGGCGATCGAGTGTAACCACGAGACCTATCAGATCCTACGATACACACCCCGGAGACCATCCCCCATATGGCCACAATGCATGACATCGTGATGACAGCCCTTGCAAGCGTCATGGACCCCGATCTGGGCCGCGATCTCGTGTCGCTGAACATGGTCAAGCACGTGGACACCGACGTGGACAGCGTCCGCATTGCCGTGGAGCTGACCACCCCCGCCTGCCCCATGAAAGACCGGATCAGAGACGACATCGTCACTGCGGTCCGCGGCGCCATCGATAACAGTGCGCTCCACATCGATGTCGAATTCACGGCTCAGGTACGAGGCGGTGACCCCAACCGCGACGTCCTTCCGAACGTGAAGCACGTGATCGCAGTGGGTGCAGGCAAGGGCGGCGTGGGCAAGAGCACCGTGTCAACATTGCTCGCGATGGGCCTCGCCCGCGCAGGCGCGGCTGTCGGCCTGCTTGACGGCGACATTTACGGCCCGTCGCTGGGCACGATGCTCGGCCTGGATGACCTGCAGCCAACGGCGAATGGCAACATTCTGGACCCATTCGAAGCCCACGGGCTGAAGTCCATGACGATCGCAAAACTCGTCGACCCGGAAAAAGCCATGATCTGGCGCGGTCCCATGGCGCACAAGGCCTTCCAGCAACTGCTGCTGCAGACAAACTGGGGCAACTTGGACTACCTGATTGTCGATCTGCCCCCGGGCACCGGCGATGTCCCGCTGAGTCTTGCGCAGGCGTTGCCGCTATCGGGCAGCGTCATCGTGTGTACGCCGCAGAAGGTTGCGCTGAACGACGCCCGCCGCGCGGTGCGCATGTTCGGGCAACTCAACGTGCCGGTCTTGGGCGTGGTCGAGAACATGAGTTGGTTCATCGACGACGCCGACAACGAACACGATCTCTACGGACGCGGCGGCGTGGAGCACATGGCCACCGACATGCAACTGCCCTTCCTCGGCGCAGTACCCATGCATACGCGGGTCCGCGTGCAGGGTGATGAAGGTGATCCCACCGCCATGTTCGAAGCCCATCCGGCGATCACGTCCGCTGTGGAACGCTTGGCTGGAGAACTGGCGCGACAGGTGTCAATGCAGTCGGGCAACATGGTGCAACCCACGATAAACGTGACCTGAACCCGCTGGGCTAGGCAAACAGAATGACCATCAACGCGGTCAACGCCAGACCGTTGTTGATGCCGTGCATCACCATCGGGGCGATCAGACAGCCACGCCACTCTCTGGCCAACGCCATGCCGATTGCCAGGCCCATCAACGCCGGAATCGCCATCCAGCCCTGTGGGTGAATGGCTGCGAACACGAAGCCCGTGATGAGTGCCGATGCCAAGCACGACACGACGCCGCGCCCCAACCGACCGACACTGCGCAACTGTCGGTACAGCAGGCCTCGGAAGACCGTCTCCTCGATCAACGGCGCCATGACCACGGCCAAGAGCAGTGACGAAATGAGCGCCGTGTTGTCACCGAACGCGTCAACGATCGGATGGGTGGGTGCATCGGCGTCGCCATCCTGCACGCCGGCCAGTGCCATCAGGCCCATGGTGATCAGGATCCCGATGCCCTGAATGGGCAGCATGCACATCCAACCCACGACTCCTGCCCCCATTTCACGCAGCACGCCCACGCCGCTGGTCAAGCCGATGTCCGCACGCGTTCGGGCAAAGGTGGAACCGCGCAGACTCGGCCAGCCAAGCACCAGCAGGCTCACCGGAAACGCGAACAGAATCGGAATGAACACGGAGATGTCGAGGGCTTCGGCGAGCAGTGCCGCGGCGATCGACAGCAGATTGAAGAACGCCAGCCACACGGCGAACGTCTCGGCATACAGGCCGTGCATCGCGTCCGCCGAACCAAGCCCTGAACGCATTGACCCCTGACCAATGCGCACCAGCGCCAGAATGCACAGCACCAAACCCGTCACGCCGGCAATACCCACGACGATCAGTCCGCCGACCAGGATGAAGATCATCCGCAGTGCCGACGCCTTGAGCTCCTCCAACAGTGACGCATCCATGCCGATGGCCCAGCCCACGGTGCCGAAGTAGCCCAACTCATGCTCAAGCGTTGAGCGGTCGTCCGTGGAGCCCTTGCCATTGAGCACCGCCGCGGTCGTCCGTGCCAGTGCCTGCATGGCAGGGGTGAAGGCCTCATTTGAGGCCACGGTCCCCAGATGCTCTTCGGCGACCGGTTTGTCGTGCAGCGCGGCCATGATGGCCCCGCGGATGCGTTGTTTGGGCTGATCACTGGACAGCAGCGGCTCGGTGACCTCGGGCGATGGAGTCAGGGCCAGTTGACCCAGCAGAACGCGGCCTTGCACCGTGACCATGGTGTCGAACTGGGGCTCGTCGGCTGAGGAGGCACTTTCGGCCGTCTCGTCGGTCTCTATCGCGTCGTCGAGCGCTTTGATCCCATTATCCGGCACGTCCCAGAACAGGGTCGCGGCAGCGGTGCCGCCTGTGAGCAGGGCGATGATGATCCAGGCCAGCACCGCCTGTGGTCGGCGATGCATCTTCTGGGCGTTCTTTTCGAGGGCCGGCATCTCTTCCATGGTGGTTGGACCATACCGGCCCCAACCATGCTCCACAGGCTCTTGGGGCCTTTGAGGCCTTGATTTTCACCGAGGTTTCGCTATCCTCCTCGGTTCGCCCGTGGTCCACTTGTGGCCACGGCTTTCTTGTTGAGCGGCCCGGACGACTGCCGGACACCGCAACGTGATGGAGCTCTGGGCCATGCCCCGCCAGACCAGTTTCCGAACTCGTGAGGACATCGATCGCACGTGGCATCATGTCGACGCCGATGGCCAGATTCTTGGTCGCATGGCTGTGTCCATTGCCCGCGTCCTCATGGGCAAGCACCGCCCCGACTACACGCCGCACGTTGATTGTGGCGACTTCATTGTCGTGACGAATGCCGAAAAAATCGTGCTCACCGGTCGCAAGGCTGAGCAACGCATGGTGAAGTCTTACTCCGGATACCCCGGTGGTCAACGCACGCGCCCCGTGGGCAAAGTTCTGGAGAAGCATCCGGAACGCGTCGTTGAATCCGCCGTACGGCGCATGCTTCCCAAGAGTCGCCTCGGTCGGCAGATGATGACCAAACTCAAGGTCTACGCCGGCACTGAACACCCGCATACCGCGCAGCAGCCCGCTGCCATGTCCTGCTGACCTCTGGAGTCTGCGCAGCAATGAGCGAAGAGATGAACAACGACGCCACGCCAGAAACGGCCGACACCTCGGCTGAAACTCCGGCTGACACCACTGCTGAAGCACCGGCCGAAACTCCGGCCGAAGCGCCGGCAACGCCTGCTGCTCCCGCCGCGGAAGCTCCAGCTGAAGAAGCCGTCACAACTGCTGATGTTGCCGAGGCACTCGGTGCCACTGCGACGGCCGCATCCACTGCAACAGCTGCACGAACTATCGTCACCAAGCCCGCTTCCGGAGGCTGGTTCTGGGGCACTGGCCGCCGCAAGGCCGCTGTGGCCCGCGTGCGGATCAAGGCTGGCAAAGGCGAGTTCAAGATCAATAAGCGTGACCTGACCGAGTTCTTCTCTCAGGAACGAGATCACAACGACATCAACAACGTGCTCAAGACGACCAACACGCTTGGCGCCGTCGACGTCGCCGTGAACATTCACGGTGGTGGCTACACCGGGCAGTCTGGCGCCATCATCCTGGGTCTGGCACGTGCGTTGCGGAACTACGATCCTTCGCTGGACGGCGTGCTCCGCGAGCACGACTTCCTGACACGCGACCCCCGCAAGGTCGAACGCAAGAAGCCCGGTCAGCCCGGTGCCCGCAAGCGATTCCAGTTCTCCAAGCGTTGAGTCTGGACTTTTTCCTCGAATTTCACCAACGCCCGCGGCTTGCCGCGGGCGTTGTTGCTTGTTCAACCTGATGGCTTTGATCGAGCGCCGAAGCCCCTCGCAACAAGTGTGTGCAGCCGTGTTCGCAACGCACCTGTTTTCGCTGCGATCGACTGTGCGGTTGCGCCGGACTGTTTGGCCATGGCGTCGATCGTGTGCATGGTGTGGCCGTGCAGTGCAAATCGTTTGGCGGCCATGTCGGCGTCCGCCGTGTGCAGCCGATCCGCCGCTCGTTCCCAGCGGGGATCAGGCAGGAGCAGACGCCACGTGGTGTGCCGCAGAAGGAAGACGCCCTGCGCCGTGCCTGCGTGGCTGTCGCCTCCCAGCCGCGTGGCCACCACCAGCCGGCGATCGGCGGCAGCACGCGTTCGATCAGGTAACCGAGCGGCATTTTCAAAGTCAAGTCTGGCCACGGTGTCGATGGCTGCATCTACCAGACCAGGCAACACGCGCCGCAGCACGGGCAGCGGTACGTGCTGCACAGAGCGGCCGGCCCATTGCGTCAACGCCAACTCGAGCACCGGCGCCATGGCCCGTAACAGGCCCCACCACTGTCGTGTCAGTCGCTGGAGTGCATCTTCGACCGCCTCCCACTGCTGTCCACTTGGCCTTGAAGAACAGGCTCTTACGCACTGTCCAAGCGTGGCGCATGCCGCGGCAGCGTCATGCACCATGGACGTCTCGAAAGACGCCTCAGTACCCAGCATCAGTGTCGTATCCCACCTGAGCGCGGGCGGATCGCTTGGCGGGCCGTCTACCGGTTGAATCGGGGGTGTGGCGATCAACCTCCGCACGCGGGCCAGTTGCTCGCGACGCACGGCGCGATGCACGCTGGGCACCGTGACACCCAGTCGCCGCCCGATCGTGGCGGCGGCCAACCCGCGCCGCCAGCACCGCAATGCAAGCGTGCCGTCGCGACGCTGCAGTCGCCGACCTCGTGGAAGGTTAAGGCGGCCAGCATCCGCTGCTCGACGAAGCACGCCTCGCACAACATCCACACTGTTGCCGGTTCGCGTTGCAACAGCCCGACTGAGCGCCGCCAGATCACAGTGTTCGGAGCTGCAACGCCGCGCGAGGTCTTCGATAGTGGTGCGGTCGTTTGAGCCAAGGCGTTGCACCGGTTCCAGCGGCGCCGTCTTCACGAACCAGTCCAGCATGTCCGGTGGGCAGCCCAACCGTGGGGCTTCGTCCGGCGGTCGCGTCCACCAGCACACCAAACCCTGCTCTCGAAGCGTTCGCAAGGACCGTTTGGAGCGGCCGAGTCGCTGCGCGACAGCTTCGAGATCCAACGGACGTCCACGTGGTCCGTCCCAGGGCAGCAAGCACCCTCTCGAAGCCAACTGGATCATGGTGACCAGATCCGCACGCAGTGCGACGCCGGGAATGACATCCGCAACGGTGTCGTCCGGTCGATAGCCGGTCAGCTTGAACACGATGAAGTCAACGGGATACCCACGGTCGGGGTCCAGATCACGCACCAGTGCTTCTGCTGATTCAAGTCGCTTGCGCTGTGTTGTTTCGGGCGCGAAGGCCAGTTGCCGATGCAGGTCGGCAAGCACTCTGGAGCGAAAGGCGCGGTGGCGGGCCACGTCAGCGGCCGGTGATGTCGGCCCACTGCAACGAGCGACCCGCCTGCACGAATCCATGCTCTACACAGCGGTTGATGAACAACTCCAGGCCCGCACACTGGGCCTCGCCGAACGTGTATTGAATGTTCTGCGACAGGTACGTCCGAGCCTCATCAAGCGGCCACCTGTGCTGCTTGGCTCCCTGCGTCACCATGGCTTCGAAGCGAAGCTGATTCGCGCGTTGCTGTCGGTCGAGCACCGCATGGATACTTGCTGCCCTATGTGCACAGTCGCAATGCAGCATCCACACAGCGAAGACGAATGGCAGTTTCGTCAGCTCAGTCCATGCTTCGCCTAGGTCAATCGTGTGTGACCATTGCGTCGCGTCGAACTGTTGGGTGACAACCTTGTCCCCGATCATCAAGATGGAATCAGGGGCGCCCACAGCGACACCGTCCACGATGCCGGCACGGGCATCCCATGGCACGATCTCGGGGTCAACCCCCCACTGCTCTCGCAGCAGCAGGCGTGCCAGAGCGACGCTGGTGTGGCTGTCGGTATCGCAGTGCAGCTGGGTCATCTTGGCAGGATCAACGTTGGACGCCAGAAGCACCGTTCGGCTGGCGCCATTGCTGGTAATGGGTGACACCGGCAGCACTAGCGGTTGTGGATCGAGTCGAACGGCGTCGATCGAGGACCCCAGTGTCAGATCGATGCGGCCCGCTTCCAGTTCCTCGGCCAGCACGCTGGGCACCATGGCCTGCGTGTCCCAGTTCCGGAAACTGTCCAATCCCCATGCGACGGGCCAAGCGTTGAGGTACGGCACCAGTCCCACGCGAAGAGTTGCGGTCGACGTTTCGACGGATGCTGTACGGGGCGCCACGGCGGTCATACGGCCAGTATAGAGCGTTGTCCGGGTAAGGCCCTTGGCGTTCAGCCAGCCGCGGTCGCCGGCGTGGGCAGTGCATCCGCGGCGTCGATGAGTCGACGATGGACGCGTGGGCCGATCGATGTCAGCAGATGATGCGGCTGCAACCCCATGTCAGATGCACAGGTCGGCAGCGAATCGGGGCCGAACAGTTCGACGGTGGTCCCTCGACGCACGGTGGTTGTCGGCAATGAAGAAACGTCGAGCAGCACTTGATCCATGGCGACAGTGCCGACGATCGGGACGGCGCCGACACAAGCGCCGTCGTCATCAAGCACACGCACAGCGTGTCCCGTCGCCTGCGTCGGCAGACCGTCGGCATAGCCCACAGACAGCATGGCAATCCGTGTGTCAGTGCGACACGTGAATCGCCCTCCGTACCCCAACGACGTTTGCGCCGGAACGTCTCGTACGGACGCGATCCGCGCTGTCCAGGTCACGGCACCTTCCAGTGGTTCGCCATCAATGGAAGGTGCATCGATACCCACGGCGTGTCCCACCCAGCCAAGGCCGATCCGCACCATGTCTGCGCGGGTACCTGGGTCACGCAGTGTCGCAGTGGTTGCCGCTGCGTGTCGACGGCAGGTCAAGGGCAACCGTCGACGCATGGGCAGCAGTAGATTGTCGAATCTCGCGTATTGCACCTGCGTACAGTCGGCATCGGCACTTGTTGTGAAGTGCGTCATGACCCCGGCTGTGTCCAGCCGCGGATCCGCAAGCATGCCCCGCAGCAAGTTAGCCGCCGTGTCCAGCGGTACGCCACGCCCCATTGCGGTGTCAATCTCGAGGTGCACGGGGATTCGTCGCCCCATGGTCTGCCCAAGGGCGATGGCCTCTTCGATCGAGGCACGGTCTTGCACGACCAGATGCACTCGTCCTTCTGCCAATGGCGCTGCCAGCGGATGCATGGGCGATAGCCCGTGAACAGGTCCTAGTACGAGAATCGGGACGCGAACATGGTCAAGCAGTGTCAGTGCTTCGTCGATGCGGTGCACGGCCAGCATGTCCCATCGAGCCGCCTCAAGCACCGGCGCCACGGCATGTGCGCCCAAGCCGTAGGCATCAGCCTTAATGACGCCGCAAAGGCGTGTTTGGGTCCCGGCTAATCGACGAAATCGACTCGCATTGCGGCCGATCGCTGAGAGATCAGTGGTCAGTGTGCTATCGGCGTGCATCCGTGCGTGCATCGACTCTCTCAAGCCGCCCTTCTCGAGGATTGTCGCTGCAATCCCTCCTTGGTTTGTATCGTCCGCCATTGGATCCTATCATGAGCGGTTCACGCAACGCCGCGAGCGGGTCGTCCTCTCAGCAGCCGGCCGATCCCTAACCAACTGATCCCAGCCGAATACCTCCGGGGTGGCGGCGGCGAGAATCCAATGAGCGAAATCTTCAATACAGATGCGACCTTCGAGTCGCTTGGACTGCGGCCCGAGGTCCTCAAGGGCATTACTGAAATGGGGTTCGAGCACCCCACGCATGTGCAGGCAGAACTCGTCCCGCTGGCAATGCAGGGCAAAGACATTCTGGGCCAGTCCAAGACCGGTACAGGCAAGACCGCTGCGTTCGGCCTGCCTGTACTGCACAACATGTCCACTGACGACACGTTCGGGGCGCTCATCCTGGTGCCCACCCGCGAGTTGGCCGTACAGGTCGCCCGCGAGATCGAACAGCTTGGCAAGTACACGGGACTCGACGTGGTTCCTGTCTACGGTGGTCAGAAGATCACTATCCAGCAGAAGAAGTTGGAGCGCCACCCGCACATCATTGTGGGCACGCCCGGTCGCGTGATGGACATGCACCAGCGGCACATACTGCCGTACAAGCATTTGAAAATCGCCATGCTCGACGAAGTGGACCGCATGCTCGACATCGGCTTCCGCGAGGACATTCGCAAGATCCTCGGTTCGATCAAGCAAGCCCACCAGACGATCTTCGTGTCCGCCACCATTTCCCCCGAGATCGACAAGCTCGCACGGCAGTACATGACAGATGCGATCAATCTGTCCACGGTCGAGGCGCAGAGCCTGACGGTGTCGCAGGTCACCCAGCGTTTCATGGCCGTCCAGCCTTGGGACAAGCGTCGGCTGCTGCGGGAAGTGATCAAGCGAGAGAAGCCCGAGTTAATGCTTGTGTTCTGCCGCACCAAAGTCACGTGTGACAAGTTGGCTGAAGCGCTGGATCGCAAGGGGGTCGATGCCAACACGCTGCATGCGGACATGGGCCAGAGCCAGCGTGATCGCGTCATGAAGAAGCTCCGCGAAGGCAAGTTGCATGTGCTCATCGCATCGGATCTCGCCGCACGCGGCATTGACGTCAAGGGCATCACACACGTCGTGAACTACGACGTACCTGAAGATTCTGAGGTCTATGTGCACCGCATCGGTCGTACTGCACGGGCGGGCAACGATGGCCAAGCCATCATGTTCGTCACGCCAGATCAAGGCGCCCTGCTCGACGCGATCATGCACCTGACCAATGTTGAAATCTCCGAGTTCGGGTACGACGACTTCAAGGAGTCACCCGCACCAGCGCGTGATCGTCGACGCCATGAAGCTGCGGCGGTCGCCAAGGCGCAGGAGATCGAAGACAAGTCCCGCAAAGTCAATCAACTGCCGGATTCGAAAGCGGCAGCAGACACCAGCAAGTTCCCCGGTGGCATCGTGCCGACAGCCCTGCCCAAGAAGGGCATGGGAGGCCGACTGCGCACGCGGCGGTCCTGATCGGCGGTCTACAGGTGTCAAACGTGAACACCGTGCTCATTGAATCCACTGTTCTGAAGGCGTTACAAGCAGCGACGCCGGTGGTGGCGTTGGAAACTGCGGTGCTGACCTGCGGGCTGCCTCGGACCGTGTGGAATGACGCGTACGGCGCCTGCCCAGAAGGCATTGACCCAACGCTGCCCCTGCATCTGGCGCTGTGCCTGGCGATGCACAGGGTTGTGCGCGACGCTGGTGCGACACCCGCGACGTGTGGTGTGCTTGATGGGCGAGCCATCGTCGGCTTGACCGACGCACACTGTGTGCAACTTGCAGAAGCCCCCGCCGCCAAGGCTTCGCCTGAAACGCTGGCGTTGCACCTGGTAGGTGGAACCAGTGCCGGGACGACAGTTGGGGGCTCACTTCGTCTTCTGGAAGCAGCCGCTCAAGACGCACCTCCCGTTCGATTCTTCGCCACAGGCGGCATCGGCGGCGTGCACCGCAACTGGCAGCAACTACCGGACATTTCGGCTGATCTGGCGACGATCGCTCGTGTGCCGGTCGCGGTGATCTGTGCAGGGGCGAAGTCGATTCTTGACCTGCCGGCGACGGTTGAAGCACTGCATACCCTAGGTGTGCCCTTGGTGGGTCTGGACTGCGACCTATTGCCGGCCTTTCTTGCCGCCGGGGACGAACACGCCCCACCCGTGCAGAACGTGTCCAACGTGCCGGCATTGGTGCAGGCCCACTGGGACATGGACGGTGGTGGCGTGGTGCTGGTGCAGAATCCGCCCGCCGATACGGCCTTGTCGTTCGACCATGCAACGATGTTGGCCCAAGACGCAGAAGCCCAGTGCACCGCATCTGGCGCGGACCGCACGCCGGCGTTGCTGGGCATCATGGCGAAGCAGTCCGAAGGCGCCTCGCTACGAGCCAACATCGCCCTGCTGCTTGCGAATGCTCGCACAGCCGCTGGGTTGGCCACGAACTGTTGCCGGAATTGACCTGCGGCCTGCCGCCTGTTCCAATACACCCACTGATGCACCGGCCGCGACCCTTCGGTCCAGTGGATGCATCGATTCAGTATCGAACAACATGACTGACACTTGCACTGGCATCCTCAACTGGGTTTCGTCCCAAGAGTGCCGGCTCCGGCAGTACGACAATGGCATCGTCGTGAACTCGAACGATCCGCTCGTACCGCAGCAGCTGGTCGAAGAACATGCGCTTCGCGAAGGCATGCGCATCGAAGCTACCGTCGAGCACAGGCGGCCTCGACGCCGCTCCGGAAAGCCACGGGGACCGTCACGGACGGTCATCGAGTCGCTCGTCCAGATCGAAGGCATGGACCCCGACACTTGGGCAGCACGCAAGTCGTTCAGTGAACTGACACCCATCGATCCCGAACCACGCATGACTCTGGAGTACCAGGGCTGCCCGCCAGCGTGTCGTCTGATCGACCTGTTCTGCCCCATCGGCTACGGCACGCGCGGCATGATCGTCTCGCCGCCCAAGGCGGGCAAGACCGTGCTGCTGCAGCAGATCGCCATGGGCATTCACCACAATCATCCAGATGTAAAACTCGTGGCCTTGCTGATTGACGAGCGGCCCGAGGAAGTCACCGACTTTCGTCGCAATGTGCCTGCTGAAGTGCTGGCTTCTTCAAATGACGAAGCTATCGAACGACACATTGAGTTGGGCATCCTCGCCGTGGATCGCGCCAAGAGGCTGCTGGAGTCCGGACAAGATGTTGTGTTGTTGCTCGACTCGCTGACCCGGTTGGGCCGGGCGTTCAACAACTCCCGCAAGTACGGCAACAGTGGTCGCACGATGAGCGGTGGACTTGATTCGAAGGCCTTGGAGATTCCCAAGCAGCTGTTCGGCGCCGCCCGCAAAGCGGAAGAAGGCGGCTCGCTGACAATCTTGGCCAGTTGCCTGGTGGATACAGGCAGTCGGTCCGATCAGGTGATCTTCGAAGAGTTCAAGGGCACCGGCAACATGGAGCTCATTCTGGACCGCTCCATTGCCGATCAACGGCTGTTCCCCGCGATCAATCTGGCCGCTTCAGGCACCCGTCATGAAGAAAAACTCCTTGGCGAAATCGAGTTCCAGACGGTCTCTGCACTGCGGCGGCGTTTGATGAACATGAAGCCCGCCGTGCAGGTCGAGCAGTTGCTCAAAGCTGTGGAGCGCTTTCCTACCAATGACGCCTTGGTGCGGGGCTGACGTGGCCAAGCCCGACGATGGGATTCGTCAGGAAGCCGGTCGGCTGCTTGCAACAGGCCACGCAGAAGAAGCCGAACGCCTGCTGAGAGACCTGGTGGCCCGACGCCGGAACGACTTCGATGCCATCGCCATGCTCGGCCAGGCGCTGGCTCGCCGAAGGGCCTTCGATGAAGCCCTCCCGCTGATCCAGCGGGCGATTTCCGGGGACCGCAAGCGTCCGGACTTTCTGGCACTCGCCGGCGAAACGCTCAGCGTGTGTGGCAAGCTCGAAGAGGCCCTTGCACGCTTCGAAGAAGCCCTGCGGCTGCGGGGCGATTACGACGCCGCCATCGCCGGGCGGACGGATGCCCTGCTGCGATTGGGCCGTCATGCGGACGCCCTCGCCAGTGCCCGACAGGGGCCTGATACGGCCGTCCTGGCGGGCATTCATGCCAGAGCACTGCGACGCTCGGGCGACGCCTCTGCGGCCCGTGCGCTGCTTCAGCGGCACCTGGAGGCGTCCGACGCCCCTGTGGAGATCCAACGCACGATCTGGTTTGAACTGGGGCATGCCTGTGATGCCCTGCAGGATTACGCCGCTGCTGCTGAGGCGATTGTCAGGGCCAATGCCCTGTCTGCACCGGAAGCCCGTGAAGACGCTGCAGACGCCCACATTGACGCCCTGCTGGAGACGTTCTCGCAAGAGATCTGGCCCATGCTTCCGCGTACAGAGCTCGACACGCAACTGCCGATCTTCGTGATCGGTCTGCCTCGCTGTGGCTCCACGCTGGTGGAGCAGATCATCGCGTCGCATCCGCACGGTGCCGGTGCCGGCGAGCTGGAGGATCTCCCCCATCTTGCCGCCGGACTCTCCCAGCGTGTCGGGGCGAAACTGCCCTTCCCCGCCTGTCTGCAGGAAACGAATGAACACCAGCTCGAAGCGGTGGCTCGCGACTACCTGAAAACGCTTCGCCGGGCAGATCGATCTGCCACGCGGATCGTGGACAAGCAGTTGGGCAATCTGATGTTTGCGGGCCTGGCGGGCTTGCTCACGCCGAAGGCTTGCATCATTCACTGCACGCGGCATCCGATGGATCTGGGGCTGTCCTGTTGGACCCAGAAGTTCCCGCCGGGAACCAATGGGTGGGCGGCGGATCAAGCATCGATCGGACGTTCTTGGCTGCGAGCACAGCGGCTGATCGACCATTGGACACTGCTGCAACCGCTGCCCATGCTGGAGGTGCGCTACGAAGCGCTGGTCGAGAACCTCGAGGGTGAAGTGCGACGCATTCTGGAGTTCGTCGGCCTGCCCTTCGACGAAGCTTGTCTGCGGTTCTGGGAGACGAAGCGCACGGTGCTGACGCTCAGTCAGGATCAAGTGCGTAAGCCCCTGTACGCCTCTGCCGTCGGGCGACACGAGGCCTGGGGCTCCCTGTTGGATCCGATGCGGCAGGCCTTGGGCGAGGCCATCGCGACGTATGAACGAACCGGTGTCTGACACCTGTCTCGAAAAAGAGACACCGCCCCGACTGTGAGGTCGGGGCGATGCTTCGAGTAACTACGTGGTTCCGTCAGGTCGGGTCGGAGCTAACCGGACCCGAAAGGAACATGATGTCGCTGACTCAGCGACGGCGGCGTCGACCAGCAAGACCGGCCACACCGAGCAGTGCCAAGGCACCGGGTGCGGGGACCCAACTGATGTTGGTCGCCTGGAAGGTCACGCCATCGGCGTCCTTCCCTTGAATGTTCACGCTGCCGATCAGCGATGCACCGTACGAGACGGTGAACTGACCAATGAGCACGCGGCCACCGACTTCGGCACCCTGCGCATCATTGGGGGTGACAAACCACGAACCATTGTCCGTGATCAGCGAGTCGCCCGCTTCAAAGACAGCCCAGTCAATACCGATGTTATTCAAGGCATTGTCGACATTGGTCAACAGTCCGATCGTCACAAACGATTCCCATTGAAGCGACGGGACCATCCCGAAGAAATTCGGATTGATGTCTTGTGACGTGGGGCCACCGAAAGCGCTTTGAATAAAGGAGCCGCCATCGACACCAATGTTCAGCGTGTTTGACGAGTTTCCGAAGACGGCGTCCACTCGGGCACCCGATTCCAGATCCACATACAGGCGGTATGTGTCGCCGGCAATGTTGCCGCCGTTGTCGACAGCATCAAGCGACATGCCAAGATAGGGGCTGGCTGAGGCCGTGGCGGCCAACGCCAACATGCCAACGCTTCCTGCAAATACTGAGGTGATCTTCATATCTGACCTTCTCCTGAACCGAGTCATTTCGGTTCGTGACTGATTCCTTGGCAGTGGCACCAAGGAGCTCCGATGATTTTCCGAGCAGTTGGGTCCCCTTCCTCAAAGGCCGCACACACTCCACTTTGGGTGCGTGGCGAGGGCCCAGTGCTCTCCGCTTCCAAGAGGCAACCTACACGCATGCTGAGGGCAGTCAAACGGTTGCAAGTCATCCACAGGCCACAACCTGTTTTGTCAAACCGCATAACCCGCAGAGACTTGCAAACCGGTACGCACAGGGCGTGATCGCGCCTTTGTTTCCCGGACGTGGTTCCGATAGAACTCCCGATAACCCTGTCACCTGTTGCCCTTCTGCTCTAAACGACTGATGCAACTCTGATTCCGATTGGCAACTAGCGTCCGCCTATGGGACGCCCAAAATGAAATGTGGAATTTCGGGCAGATGGCCAAAGACCGCGACATTTTCCAGTCGCAGTCGAGGATGCAAGCATCGCCCAGTGAACCCCTTCGGCTCACCGTCACAACCGCCCCGTACCCCCTGTTGTGGCCTCAGCCACCGACCCCAAAAAAGACATCGCCCCGACCGAGGTCGGGGCGATGCTTCGAGTGAACGTGTCCGTCAGGAGGCCGGAGCGTCCGACCCTAGACGAATTGTCGTCGCTCAGCGACGACGTCGGCGACCGGCAAGACCGGCCACGCCAAGCAAAGCCAACGCACCTGGTGCGGGCACCCAGCTTACGCCGTTTGCCTGCCAAGTCGCGTCGTCGGCATCCTTACCTTGCAGGGAAACCTGCCCGATAAGCGATGCACCCTGCGACACGGTGAACTGGCCAATCAATACACGACCGCCGACTTCGGCGCCCTGTGCATCATCCGGCGTGACGAACCACGAACCATTGTCCGTGATCAAAGCGCCACCAGCGTCAAAGCTGCTCCAGTCAATACCGATGTTATTCAAGGCATTGTCGACATTGGTCAACAGTCCGATCGTCACAAACGTTTCCCATTGAAGCGACGGCACCATGCCGAAGAAATTAGGATTGATGTCTTGTGACGTGTTGCCACCGAAAGCGCTTTGAACGAACGAGCCGCCATCGACTTCGATCGTAAGCGTATCGCTGGCGTTACCGAATACTGCGTCAATGCGTGCACCAGCTTCAAGATCCACGTACAGACGGTACGTGTCACCTGCGATGTTGCCACCATTGTCGACTGACTCCATGGTCATGCCAAGATATGGGCTAGCAGAGGCGATGGTCGCGATTGCGAGCGTTGCCACAGTGCCAGCGAAGATTGAGTTCTTCATAAACTCTTACTCCTCTCGGATCTAAGGATCCGCCAAAAACTCTCACCCCCATGCGGTCCGAGGACCTCACGGGGCACGAATACATCGTTGAGAACTTTTCCCTCGAGAGGCAACACAAGGATGCTCCTCAAGAGACGGTGTTCTCTTCCGCTTCCACCGATGAAACTACCAGCGTTCGGGAGGGCCTCCAAGACCCAGTACCGGAAAAACTGGATCTTTTTGCAGAATCAGCACTTCCAGCACAAACCAAACAAGGGGAGGGGGCAGGGGCCAGTGGCCATCGATGCAGGTGCAGCGAGCCACAGACAGCGTTTTTGCACCATCGCTGAGGGAATCGTGCATTGACTACAACGACAGTTGCAGCGACTGGCCCTGCCCCTAGTCTTGCCTGGCATCTGGCCCTGGCCCTGACTGGACCCTACAGGACTGCCCCCTGGTACCTACGAAGCTGGCACCTCAAAAAAGACCGGTCGCCGCTGAATTTCCATCCAACGGCGACCGGATCATTTCGTCTGACAGCGGAGTTCCGAGAACTCGCTGGCGTCAGTGGCTTCAGCCGCGACGACGACGACGGCCGGCGATGCCAGCCAAGCCCAACAGTGCCAAGGCACCGGGGGCGGGAACACTAACAAGGGTCGAACCGGCACTGTTCCAAGTAACGCCAGCTGCGTCCTTACCTTGGAAACCAGCCTCGAAGCTCATGTCATACATGCCGGAACCTGAGTAGATGGTGAACTGTCCAATAAGAACACGTCCGCCCATCTCGCCACCCTGCGCATCAGCGGGGGTCACGAACCAGGTGCCATTGGTGGAAGACACATCGCCGCCGGCTTCAAAGCCAGCCCAATCGATGCCAATGTCCTGCAGGGCATTGCTGTCGAAGGGGGTGCCGTCTGAGTAGAGGCAGCCGATCGTCACGTAACTGTCCCACTCGAGCGACGGCACGATCGGGAAGAACGCACTGTTGATGCTCTTGGACGTGGGTCCGCCGTACGTACCGTTCTGGTAAGTCGATGCACCGTCGAGCATGCTGATCATGAAACCGGTGTCACTGTTGCCGTATACGGCATCAAGGCGGTCACCAGCATCCACTTCGGCATACATACGAATGGTGTAAGTTCCAGCGACAAGGTCAGTGCCGTGGATGTCATAACTGAGGCCGTTCAAACCGGCCATAGCGGTGCTGGCGATGGCAATGGTGCCAACGGTGCCCGCAAATATGGGAAGACGCTTCACGTTCATTCCTCCAAACCTTTCTCTACTCGTGCCGGGGTACACATGATTTGATCTAGATCTCGCCCCCACGCCTCGCTTGGGATAGGTCCGACCCCGCGGACCCTATGGCTTCAGAAAGCCAAGCTTGGTTCCCGGACACACGTCCGGACCCGGACAGCTGTCCGGGATGTGGTCTGTGGTACTTGAGTTGAGCCCTTTGACGCTGTTGCGTCTCCTTCTCTTCTCTTCCGAATGGTCCATAATGCTGCATCACCGTTGAAATCGCAACATCAGAAACCGCAACTTACTAGCCGACCTTACCTTCCGGTCCGCTGAGGTCAACCACTGGAAGGCATTACTTGCCTCTTTTTCTGTCCGCAAAGGCCGGGCCACCCCAACCCCTGCCTCTCAGGCCTCTTGGCCAACACGGAGAGGTACAGAATCGCGATTGGGACCCTCAACCATTCGGCCCCGAAGCAGCCGCGGTGCCGCGGATTCGATAAAAACAGGAATGATTTCGCCAATCAAGCCCTCATAGGCGGGTTCTTGAGGCACTTCAAAGACCGTGATCAGGTCGCCTGGCGTCCGTCCAGACAGCTGCAACTGCGGTTTCTGCCACCCCAGATGCACTTTTTGGCCGACGACGTGACCCGCAGCAGCAGGTCCGCCTTGCCCCCCACCACCAGTGCCGATTTTCTCCACGAAAATGTCGAACGTGCGTCCAACGTAACCCTTGTGGACGGCCTCAGAAACCTCCGCCTGCACGTCGAGCAGGGTGTTGCATCGCTCCTTCTTGACTGCCTCAGGCACGTCGTCAGGGAGACGCTTGATCGCCGTTGTGCCAGGCCGCGGCGAGTACTTGAACACGAAGTTGTTCTTGAACGGCACCTGTTGCACCAGATCGATCGTCGCCTGAAAGTCAGCATCGGTTTCCGTTGGGAACCCCACAATGATGTCCCCCGCAATGGACGCATTCGGCAGACGCTCCAACACCCGATCCACAAACTCCAAGTACTGCCCAACCGTGTAGCCGCGGTTCATGAGGGCAAGCACCCGGTCGGAACCCGATTGGGCCGGCACATGCAGATACGGACAGATCCGCGGGCTTGATGCCATGACATTCAGCACGTCATCTCCGAAGTCCCGGGGATAACTGGTCACGAATCGAAGACGTTGAATCGCTGGTACTTCATCGTGAATGCGTTGTAGCAACTTCGCGAAGGTCGTCACCCGCTTTCCGGGCGCCCCTCGATCATCTGACCGAAAGGCAGCAAGACCAGGGCCGACCTGCGATACCTCGCACCCTTCATCATCGACGGCCATGCCATGCACGTAGACGTAGTGATTGACCGTCTGCCCAAGCAGGGTCACTTCAAGCACGCCGGTTGAAGCAAGCCGCTGACACTCCTCGACGATGGCATCTGGAGGCCGATGGACCTCTGCACCGCGGGTATTGGGCACCACGCAGTACGTGCAGAACTTGTTGCAACCACGCGTGATTCGCACATAGGCACTGTGGCTGTGCCCCGCACCCCCCATATCGGGATCGAAGGCTCGTGACAGATCCAGCACCTCCAACGAATCGCCTGCCGCTGAGAGCGTGGCTGAACGTCGTGACGTATTGCCCTGCAGGGCTGCTCGGTCCGCCAGTTCCACAGCGACGCCCTTGAGCACATTGTCCAGCAGCATGGGCAGGCGGTTCAACTCGCCCGGACCGCACATGAGGTCGACCTCGGGGAGACGCTTCAGCATGGCAGCGCCTTCACGCTCGGCCAGGCAGCCGATCACACCCACGACGACCTCACGCCCCTCTTGCTTCTCCACCTTCAGCCGACCCAGTCGGCTGAGCACCTTGTTCTCCGCCTGCTCGCGCACCGAGCAGGTGTTGAACAGCACGACATCTGCCGCGTCGCGGTCATCGATAAAGCCATACCCCAACGCCTGCAGATGACCGCGCACGAGTTCGCTGTCGAGCTCATTCATCTGGCACCCAAAGGTCTCCAGATAAATGCTCGGGCCATGCTGCGTGCCATTGACAGTCAAATCCACCATGAGCCACACATGCTAGCACGGTCTTGGAAATGCCCAGCACCCCGGTGCAGATGGCCGATAGCACTGAAGATGCGCAGTGGTGATCTCCTTCTCGTCCTTGTAGTCGCCATGCTCGGCACGGGTGTCGTGGCAGTGCAGTCGGCCGGGCTCAGCGTGACCACACCACTGAGCGTGTCTTCGGCCATGACCAGCCGGATCATGCTGCTCGCCGGGGCTGCGGCGATCTGCTTTTTGCTGGGCAGCCTGATTCGACCAGACCTGCTCCAACGCAGGTGGTTCGTGGTGACGGCGCTGGTCACTGCCACAGTGCTGGCGACGGTCGTCTTGGTGCCGGGCATCGGCAGGGAAGTCAACGGTGCACGTCGATGGCTCGAGTTGGGCCCGATCGGCTTTCAACCCAGTGAACTCGCGAAGTGGGCTGTCGTGCTGAGCATGGCTGGGGCCTGCACTTGGTGGGTGCATCGACTGGGATCATTCAAATGGCTCTGCATCATCTTGCTGCCAGCAGCCGTGCTGTGTGCCTTGGTCCTCAAGGAAGACTTGGGCACAGCGGTCCTCATGGCTGCCGTGGCTGGATGTGTGGCGCTGGCGGCGGGTGCAAGGGTCTGGCACATGGGCGTGCTCGCTGCAGTGTCCGCACCTGCTGTAGCGGGCGCCATTGCCATTGAGCCCTACCGCGTCCAACGCCTGCAGGCCTTCTGGGACCCATTCGCTGATCCTACGGGCACCGGCTACCACGTCATCCAGTCGATGGCGGCTATCGCCGGAGGTGGACCCAGCGGCCGAGGTCTGGGCAACGGCATCCAGAAATACGGTTACCTGCCGGAGGACACCACCGACTTCATCTTCGCAGTCATTTGTGAGGAGGCCGGTCTGGGCGGCGCACTGCTGGTTGTCGGCCTGCTGGCCGGGCTGTTGCTTGTCGGCTGGGCTGTGCTGCGAGCCAGCCCCAGCGCCCACCACCGACTGCTGTGTCTGGGCGTGCTGCTGACCATCGGCGGTCAAGCCGTCATGAACCTGCTGGTGGTCACGGGCCTGGCACCAACGAAGGGCATCGCCCTGCCGCTGATCTCATCAGGCGGCACCGGTTGGCTGCTCACGGCATTCGCACTTGGCTGGATTCGTGCGATCGATCGCTCCACAACGACGACTTTTCCGCCACCATTGCTGGCATGAGCACACCACGCATTCTGATCGCCGGCGGAGGATCCGGCGGCCACGTGACGCCGGGCATCGCCGTGGCAGAAGCATTGCGGAGTCTGCACCCGGGCGCACACATCCATCTGGCCTGTTCACAACGCCCCATCGACGCACGGGTGCTCAAAGACACAGACTTGCCCTGGACCGCGATGCCCTCGCAACCATTACGCAGATCTCCGCGAGGCCTGGCTGCATTCGTACTGGGTTGGGTGCGCACCAAACGCGACACACACCATCTCCTCTTGACCGAACGCATCGATGCCGTCCTGTTGCTGGGTGGCTTTGTCGCCGGCGGCGTGCTGGCGGGCTCTCGGGCCGCGAGCGTGCCAACGCTCATGGTCAATCTTGATGCCGTCCCCGGACGAGCGAATCGCTGGATCGCCCGGCACGCCAACCAGAGCGCCACGGCCGTACCGACCGTGCATCCCTTGAAGTCTGCCGACGCCGACGTGCCTTTGCTTGGCGGCGTACCAGTGCGTGAAGCCGCCCGTCCACAGGGCGATGCCCGAGCCTGTCGCGCAGAAGTTGGACTCGATCCGGATCGACGCACCGTACTGGTCACTGGCGCCTCTCAAGGCGCCGCAAGCATCAATGCCCTGATGTCGCACTTGCTTCAAGTGGAACCGTCGCTGCTGGAAGGTTGGCAGGTGTTGCACCTTGCCGGTGACGATCAGCACGCTGATCTGCAGCGCGACTACGATGCCGCGGGTATTCGAGCGAAGGTAGAGGCCTTTCGACATACCATGGGGGCCGCGTGGGGCGCCGCGGACCTCTGTATCGCCCGAGCGGGCGCATCCACTGTGGCCGAGGCTCAGTTCGCCGGCGTACCAACCGTGTACCTGCCGTATCCCTGGCACAAAGACCGCCACCAGTGGCACAACGCGCAGCCGGCTGTTCGTGACGGTCGAGCTTGCATCGTTGAAGATTTGATCGATCCGCAGAAAACCTGGCCATCCTTTCGAGCAACGGTCGGGCCCCTGCTGCTGGACACGGCGTTGACGTCCATGCAGGATGCCGCCGCTGAAGCACATAGACGCGACGGGGCTTATGAGGCTGCAAAGCTCGTTTCGGCTCTGGCGGCCGATTCCGCTGGTGCAACGTCGCACGTGGGATAGACTTGGAGCGGAGCGACCGATGGCCAAAGATCCGGCAGACGACCCTCAAAAGGGCAACACAACAGGCGAATGGACGCCCTCGCTTTCGGGGCATGCCCCGTCCGAGCGGCCGCTGCGGCCCTGTGTGGTCCTCGCTGGACTGGATACGCCCATCCCTCAGCCGCTGCACAACGCCCTGCAGCAGGCTGATCTTGCCCCTCGCATTGAGCATAACCCGCGCATGGCCATGGCCGAGGCGTGCTTGCTGCGCCGGGAAGCGCGAGAGCGCGCCGCGATGGGTCTCGATGACGTCACGTCCCCGCCACCGCTCATTCTGTTGATGTCCCCGGAAGGCGCGGTCGCCGACATGGTCTCCACGTTGAGACGGCTGGTTCCGGATGTGCCCGTCTGCATGCTGGTCGGCGAAGAGTTGGCCACACTGGAAGATCCGGAAACCCCCAGCCCGGAACTGGTCCCGGAAGAGATCGAATCTCTGCTCGGCCGCCCAGCCAGCAAGGCACAACAGGAGCCGGCATGAGTCCCGCCGTACCTCGTCGCGCCGCACGTCGACGCGTGCTGCTTGTGGGCGATGCCGCGGTCACCGGATCAGCGGCTGAGTTGAACTACACACAGGTGTCCACCGTCTTTGAAGCGCTGGGTGAACTGGCCACGTCGCCTGCCCGCACCCCAGTCGAGGCAGTTGTGATCTCCGCAGCCTCTACACATCGACTGCCTGACTTGCTACGCAGCGTGGAAGCAATCAAACGGCTTGAACCAACCATGCTCGTAGTTGCGGTTGCCCCAGGGCTGTCGCTTCCGGCGCTGGAAGATCGAGTCGATCTGCAAGTGCAACCCGACCTCCACGTGGACCTGCTCACGGCACTGCTCGACGGCGATGTCCCCACTGCGACAACCAGCGCCGCCGCGCCCACACCGGAGTTGGAGACAGTTGTTTTCACCACAGGTCGCATTTCAGATACCGGCCTCATCGACACGCTGCTGCAGACGCCCGAACTGTTTCGCGACCAGCTGATGCAGGGCCTAGCAGATCGCACCGGACAACCCGGCGTGCGTCTGGCGGAGGGCGCCGGCAGTGCAGGTGCCGCCACAGTGCATGCCGTCGGCGTCACCTTCGGCCACCTTGCAGGCGGCGACACCGACCGGTTGAAGGCCTGGGCCTCGTGGACAGCCACATGGCTGAACCTGGAGCAACGACTGCAACGACTCAGCGAAGAAGCGATGTGCGACCAACTCACAGGCGCGCTCAACCGCCGAGGGCTGCACCGATTTCTTAACGCCGCCATTGCAAGCGCACGGCGCAGCCGCCGGGAAATCACGTTGCTCGTGTTCGACATTGACGACTTCAAGAGCTGGAATGACCGCTGGGGCCACGAAGCTGGCGATGTCATTCTGCAGAACGCCGTACAACTACTGGGTTCCGTGATTCGAGACGGCGATGCTGTCGCCCGCGTCGGCGGCGATGAATTCGTCGTGGTCTTTGCGGATCGCACGCCACCACGTACCCCCGGCTCGCATCACCCGGACTCGATCGAGACGATCACTCGACGTTTCCAATCACAAGTCGCCGCGATGAAGTTTCCGGAGTTGGGGCTTGCTGCGCCTGGCACCGTATCCATCAGCGGTGGTTTGGCGACCTTTCCGTGGGACGGCGACGACCCCGCTTCGCTGCAGCGCGTGGCCGACGAACGAGCGCTGGCAAGCAAACGTCGCGGCAAGAACTGCCTGACGTTCGGGCCCGAAGCCGTCAAGCTGGACTGAGTTTGAGTCGAATCGCCTGTGCTGCGTCGGCCATGGCGGTCGCATCAATGCCCGTGTCGTACCCCGTGCGTGAACACAATTCCAGTAGCGTCGATGTGGACAGATTCCCCGGCGCACCCGGCGCGTAGGGGCAGCCACCAAGCCCTCCGCAGGAGGCATCAAATCGCCGAACACCCAGATCCAACGCACGTTGTGCGCAAGCAATGGCAGTGCCTGTGCTGTCGTGCAAGTGCAGCACGAGTGAGTCCACCGGCACCACGCGACCAACGGCCTCGAGCAGGGCTTCAATGTCGTCAGGCTGTGCGGCTCCGATTGTGTCGCCGAGATCGATCTCGCAAGGCCCCAACTCCAGCAGTTGTTCAACAACCTCCACAACGGCGGCCGGCTTGATCGATCCTGCATGGGGACAGGCCACGACGGTGCTGACATAAGCGCGGATCGGCAGGCTCTCCGTTGCACACCGGGCAAAGACACCTGCAAAGCGTTCGAGCGTCTCAGCAATGGTCGCGTTGGTATTGCGCTGCGTAAAGGCCTCACTCGCTGCAGTGAACACCGACACCTTGTCAACGCCCGCTTCGATCGCCCGCTCCAGCCCTTGGACATTGGGCACCAGCGCCGAGTACACGACGCCCTCGACACGCTCGATGCCTGCCATGACCTCGGCGGCGTCTGCCAGTTGCGGGATCCACTTGGGTGACACGAACGCAGTGGCTTCGACTTCCGGAACGCCGGCGTTGGCCAGCGCATTGATCAAGTCGACTTTCGCCTGCGTGGGCACATGGGCGGATTCGTTCTGCAGACCGTCACGAGCGGCGACATCGGTGATCCAAACGCGGTCAGTCATGGTGCATCTCACGGCGTTGCATGCGTACGAAGAACGTGATCGCGAGCGCCGCCACGACAATGGTCAGCACCGTGCCAACGATCAACAACGCCACCTCGCCAGTGGCTGCGAACGGCTCCACGAGTCCATCGACGGGGAACTCCGGCAGCGGGACGGTCATGGGTGTGGTCGCGCTCATGGAGCACCAATCTCCTCGACAGCAGCCTCGATCGGCTCACCTTCGGCCATGACCTGTACGGTGCCACCGGGTTCGGCCACAGCCCACCGCAGCATGGCCAGTGCCACCCCCCGCTGACTCAACAACGGCGCCGGGGCGCTCGATGTCACGGCACCTCTGGGTTGAGCAAGATCGGGATCGTCACCGGCAAAGACCTGCGCACCTGCAACTGGCAATTGCGTATCGGGCAGCACCAGGCGCCGCAGCACCTGCTTAGGGTGTCCTAGATTGTGCATGCGCGCCACGACTTCCTGTCCGGGATAACAGCCCTTTTCGAAACTCACTCGCCTGTGCAGCAGTCCCGTCTCGGCAGGCAGATTGCCCGTGCCAAAGTCGATGTTCGCTACCGGTTCACCGGCTTCGACACGCGCCATATTGAAGGCATACCACCCGATGGTGCGACACGTCTTGCCCGCTGCGACTGCCACCTGTTCGATGGCTGCCCACGTGGGCGCTGCCGCATCCGTCGGTACGCACCAGGCCACACCAGGTGCACCCACGCGATCCAGCCGCCATGCAACAGCCTGACCGTGTTCGGTACAACTGCCGGTTGCATCCAGTGCAAACCCCATGGCCCCGGAGACCTCCACCGCAGCGGGGCCATGCACTTCAATGCGATGGTGCCGGGAGGTGCAGTCTTCAATCTGCACGTCTTCCCCGAAACACATTGCCTCAAGGGTGAAACACACGATTGGAGCCTGGTGCACGTCGACGTCGAGCAAGGTGCGCGTTTTGCCGTGCACCACCACGAGATCCGCCAAGAGCTTGCCGGTGCGCTCGATCAAGAAGGCTTCGACGACGGTGCCCACGGAAATCCCCGCCAGCTTCTGTGTGAGCAGCCGATCCAGAAAGTCCAACCGATCGGCGCCGGTAACGCAGATCGTGCCACGGGCGACGGCATCGAGTCGACCAATACCGCGTCGCAGTGCCGCGTATTCCAGTTCCATCGCACCCAGTGTGGCCAGCAAAAGCGGCGGCCCACCTTCGATACCTGTTCCACCCTTGCCCTCGGGCCCCCACGGCAACCACTCGCACTCCAGCAGTGGAGCCGCCCCCGAGTCCGCCCCGGGACGATCCGCCGCCGGCGCAGTTACTGGCGTCCGCTTCGCCTCCGCAGCAATCAAGTCGTGCAACGGTGAAGGTACGGTCATGACACGTACGCTCCCGCATGCTCGACCAACGCGTTGAATAAGCCGGGGCCAAGTGTGCCGTCTGTCATACGCTCCGGGTGCCACTGCACACCGACAGTCCACGCACGCTCTGGATCACGCACCGCTTCAATCACGCCGTCGGGCGCGCGGGCCACAATGTCGAGCCGGCCTGCAGCGTCCAACGCCTGACGATGATGACTGCACACCGTACCCGCCCCAAGGTCGCCTTCGACAGTGTGCTGGGTATTGCCCAAATGCATTGACGGATCGTCGAGCACATCTGGCAAGTGCTGTTGCAACTGCCCCCCGGCGGCAAGCCCCATGTATTGCATGCCCAGGCAGATCGCCAACACCGGCAGTTCCGGCGTTTCGTTGATCGCCTCCAGAAGGGTCAGGTCCAGCAGTTGACGCGCCGGGTGCACAAGGACGCTCTCGGCATGCGTCTCCACACCAAAGGCCTCCATCCGGGGATCATCGCCGCCGATGAGGACCAATCCTGCACAAGATGCAAGCACGCGTCGAGCGGCTCCGGCATCGTGACTGAGGACCACAGGCACGCCTCCTGCCTCCAAAACGGCATTCAACACCGCCTCGGCCACCCGGACCTTGCCGTCGCGGATGTCCGGAGCCACAGCCACAAGCGGGCCGGTCCTTGGCGAATTGGTAGTAGTCAAGTACACTGTTCCGTTCGTCGTCCCTGCAATCGGGGACTGCTGAAACACAGTATCCACGACGAGAGGAACCTCTGCTCATGTCTCATTTGCAACGCCGCCGCAGCCGCCGTGCCAAAGTCGTCCGACAGGACGTCAAAGGCAATCCCTGGGTCGATTACAAGGACATCGACGAGTTGCGCCGCATGATGACGCCCAACGGCAAGATCTACTCCCGCAAACGCCTTGGAACGTCCGCTGGAGAACAGCGTCGCGTATCCAAGGCGATCAAGCGTGCCCGCTTCATGGGCTTGCTGCCCTACACCAGCGGCACTGTCTGATTCACTGGCTGAAATTCAGCGACTGAGCATGGCTCGAAGGCGAGCCATCCACAGACGTGTGCGCAGCGATCGAAGTCGATCGTCATCGCGATCAATGCGCCGCCCACGGCGAATCCACGCGGCAGCCTCATCAAGGCGATCCTGCAACAGGGCAGCCCAAGCAAGATTGCCGATCGAACGAAGACAACTCGGATCCTGACGCAACACTCGTCGGCTCGCGGAACGTCCGCCATCGATGTCACCGGCGGTAAATCTCGCCAGTGCGAATGTGCGCCACATGTCGGTGTCAGGTTTGAAGCCGCCAGCGAGTAACGACTCGGTGCGCTCGGCGGCATCTGTGGCTAGATCTGCATTCAGCAACAGGGTGATCAGGGTGCACTGCAACTGCGGTGATTCGTAGATTCCGTCGTCCTGCGCCTCTTTGACGCCTTGCACAATGCAACTGAGCAGTCTTCTCGCGTCACCTCGTTGACCGGCGTGCAGCAGTGCTTCGGCCAGATCCCGCGCAACCGTCGGGTGTCCGCGGTCCAGCCGTCGCACCAGTTGAAAGGCCACGGCGGCGCGATCGGGGCACCCCATGCGCAGCGCCAGCCGCCCAAGTCGGTGATTCGCCTCGACGCTCATCGGATCGAGATCCAGCGCCCGTTGCAGTCTGGTCGCAGCATCTTCAAGCCGCCCCAGTCGCTCCAACAGTTGGGCGTACCCCGCAAGCAGATCCACTTGATCAGGATCTTCGTGCAACTCACGCTCATAGAGCTCAACGGCCCGCTGCACTTGTCCCGTCTGTGCCAGAACATCGGCGAGTCGTCGGCGAGCGTTTGGAATCTCTGGATCAAGCCGAATTGCCTGGCGCAGACACCAGCCCGCACGACGCCACTCCTCGCGAGAAGCAAGGCTCGCTCCGATTTCCGCAAGACAATCAGCGCTTGGGCCATCGAGTGCCAGCTCGGCCATATAGAAGGCCGCCTCGGCTTCGTCATGTTGCTCGGACATACGGAGCGCTTCGATCAGCCGAGCGTGCCCTTCTTCGCACCGCGGCTCGTGTTCCAGAACGCTGCGGACCGCCTGTTCGACCCACGGCCAGTCGCCCAACCGCGCCGAAGCCGATGCGGAAGCCAACAGGGCATCTATTGGATTGCCCGCAGAATCGATCGAGGCATCAAAGGCATCGCGGGCTTCGCGATCGCGTCCAAGAGCCTCCAGCACCAGACCAAGGTGGAACCGCCACTCATGTTGACCGGGGTCGACCGCCAGTGCGCGTCGCAGTTGGGCCTCCGCTTCGACCCAGCGGCCACGTTCAAGCAGATCCATCGCCTTGGAGGCAAGTTGCTCAGCGTCCAGCCAGTCGTCCATGGGGTTCCTTCGCTCCTTGCACGCTCTGTTGAGGGCACTGCTTCAGTCTACTCCCGGACATTGTTGGACTGCCGGGCCAGACGCCGTAGAATCCAAGGAACAATGTTCAGGAAATTGACATCGCTCTGCGCAGCAACCCTGTTGGCCACCATCGTCCTAGCTGGACGCCCAACTCAGGCCGCAGCCCGCTGGGCTGATGACACCGCCCTGCCGGTGCGTGACCAGCAACGGCTGTCGATCTTCAGACTCACATTGCTGGGTGATGTCAGCGGTGTTGACGCCGCCACCAGGACTGCAGCTGCTGCTGAGTTGCTGGGCATGGCCAGTACGCAGGCGACCGACGTCTTGCTGGACGGCATGCACAGCGATCGAACCGAAGTCATGCGGGCCGTCTTTCTGGCTATGGCGGATGCCACGTCTGCCAATCCAACGCTCGTCGACGCCGCGCTGCAGGTACTCCCCACCGCAGAAGCCGACACGGCCGAAACACTCGCTCGGCTCTTAGCGCGTGTCGCTTCGACTGACAGACGGCTGATCGAACAGTTGCACGCCATGGCCGGCAATCACGACCTTCCGGATGCCCATCGAGTCGCTGCGATCCGGGCGCTGGGCGAGTTTCGACACACACCCGTCGATGCTGCAGCAGCGCTCATGGCGGTCCTTGAGCAACCGTTGGCCCAGCCACCGGTCATTCTTGAAGCATCAACCGAGGCACTCAGCCGATTGACCGGGCTGCCCGGCAATGCGTCCGTTGACGTGTGGACCGCGTGGTGGTCCACCAATCGGGATCGGCCCGCCGAACGTTGGCTCGCCGACATGGTGCAGGCCCTGTCCAAGCGTGTGACGGAACTTGAGCACCGCACAACCGACGCTTCGCAACGCAGTCATGATCTTGGACAGCGCATGCTGGCGGTGCATCGCGATCTGTGGCCCTTGTTGGCCGTGGATGCACAAGTACTGCGACTGAGCGATCTCCTGCAGGATGATCTGGAAGCCCTGCGGGGATTCGGTCTCGAGCGCGCCGCCGTACTGCTGCGCGACGGCAATGCGGCCAAAGCCACCCATATCGCCGTATTGGCCCGTTTAAACGACGAGTCCGCAGCGATTCGTCTGGCCGTTTCCGCTTTGCTGGCGGAGTTACCACCAACGCTCGTTGAAGAAGCCCTCGCTGCACGCTTGGCAACTGAAGCGGACGGCGATGTGGCCAACGCCCTGTTGACCTTCTGTGGAACCCATCCCGCATTAGGTGTGCCCACAAGCGCCATGTCCAGGCATCTCGCCGTGTCGCTGACGTGTGAATCCGCCGCCGAAGCACTCTGGCAGCGCACGGCCGCGGGTACGACCCCCGAGACCATGGCTGAACTACGCGACGCCTTGGCCACTGCCACGCTGGCTAATCCGGAAGCCAACCTGCAGCACCTGTCCGCCTCACTCGGAGATGCCGCGGCCATCAAGGCCATTACGCCGCTGTTGGAAACCGGCGATGACGACACTCGCGCCCGCACGGCCGAAGCCCTGCGCCGTGGCGGCCACACAGAAGCTGTACTCGCACGAGTTGATGACCACGCTGTCTTCCCTGTCGTGATCACGATCCTGCAGCAACCCGGCGGACGAACCGCTTTCGACGCGCTGTCGCAGCTGCAGGCACCAGATGCCCATCGCCCGCTCTGGCTTGCGGCGGTTCAAAGCGCTGCACAGACCACTGCTGTCGCCGATCGCGTGGATATAGACCGTGTGTTTGACGGGATCGAAGGCATTGAGCCCAAGGACCGCATCGATCTGTTGATCGCCGCTGTGGCACCGGAACAGCCCGCAAGTCAACGTCTCGCTGCGGCAGAACGACTGGTCCCGCTACTGCAGGCTACCGGCGCAGACCTGGCGATCATGAGCCTGATCGAAGGGCTCCCACTCGACCAGCGACCCGAAGGTCTGCAGGATGCTGCGTTCCTTGCCGCCTTGCGTGCCCGTCAGTTTGAGGCTGCAGCAACATTGCAAAACGCAGCACGACCATGGGTCGTGGCCTACGAAGCCATGCTTGCCGGCCGACCGGAACTGGCCGACCTGGTCCGTACAGAAATCGTGCGTCGCTTCAATGACGCGCTCGACGCGCCCATGCGCTCTCGCCTGGGCATGGCAAAAGACCCGCTCATGGGCGATGCGTCCGACAAACCAGGCGCCTAGCATCCCACGCGCAACCAGCTTGCTTGAGGCACGACACCCGGTGTCCTTCACCGGCGCTGGCCTCAGTGCGCCCTCCGGCGTACACACCTTCCGCGATCCAGGAGATGGCTGGTGGTCGAAGCACGACCCCATGCGATTGGCGTCACCCGAGGGCTTCGCCGAAGACCCGGAACTCGTGATGCGTTGGTACGCCGAACGTCGACTGCAGATGGCCGAGGTGCAGCCCAATGCTGCCCATGTTGCGCTGGCATCGCATCCGACGATGACACACATCACGCAGAACACCGACAACCTGCTGGAGCGTGCGGGTGCTACGGACGTGCTCCACCTGCACGGACACATCAACCGCGAACGCTGTCACGGCGCGTGCGGTTGGAGCGAGTCCATTAAGCTTTCAAAGCCGCCCTCGCTGCGAACTTGCCCCGCCTGCGACGCGTATCAGTGCCGTCCGGATGTGGTCTGGTTCGGCGAGATGCTGCCGGACGATGTCTGGACACGTGCTGTCAAGGCCATCGAGGCCTGCGACGCATTGCTCGTGGTGGGCACCAGTGCCACCGTGCACCCAGCAGCGGGCTTGATCGATCTGGCCCACCGGCAGGACGCCTTCGTGGTTGTCGTCAACACCGACACCTCTGCTGCCGATGGATTCGCAGATGACGTACACATGGGCTCAGCTGATCAAGTGGTCCCCGCTCTCCTGAGCGGCTGAGGTCGCCGCGTGGTAATTTGCCCTCTTCTCAAGCAGGAGTTCCTTGATGACCAAGACGACATCGCCTTCTCGCAAAACCCGCCGTGAACAGGACTCCATGGGCACGATGGACGTGCCCGCCGACGTCCTCTACGGCGCCTCAACCCAGCGCGCCGTGCTGAACTTCCCCATCGCCCACCGTCCTGTGGGTTGGGAGATCATTCACGCCTTTGCGCTGCTCAAGCGGGCGGCAGCCGATTCCAACTGGGAACTCAAGCAACTTGATGCCCGCCGCAAGAAGCTAATTTCGAAAGCGTGCGATGAAGTGGATGGCATGCTCGAACACGCTGACTCCCGCGCCGACATGATGCGACACTTTCCTGTCGACGTCTTTCAAACCGGCTCCGGCACTTCAACAAACATGAATGTCAACGAAGTCGTGTCGAACATCGCCTGCCTCGGTGCCGGTGGCAAAATCGGTGCGCAGGATCCGGTCCACCCCAACGATCACGTCAACATGGGGCAATCTTCCAACGACACGTTCCCGACCGGCATGCAGGTCGCCGCGGCCGTGCAGATCAAGGACACACTGCTGCCGGGGCTGAAGACGCTTGCGAAGACGCTCCATCGCAAGGCAAAGCAGTTCGACTCGGTCGTCAAGATCGGTCGCACCCACCTGCAGGACGCCACACCGATCCGCTTGGGACAGGAGTTCTCGGGCTTTGCCCATCAGGTCGACAACGCTATCGAGCGTGCGAAGCTTGCATTGGCGTCGCTGGCCGGCAACCTCCCTATCGGCGGCACTGCCGTCGGCACAGGCATCAATACGCACAAGCGCTTTGGCCGCATGGTGGCCTCCAAGTTGAGCACCGCTACTGGCGTGCGTTTCAAGGAAGCGCCGAACCACTTCGAGGCCCAGCACACGCGTGACTGCGTGGTCGATGCCCACGGGCATCTCAAGACCATCGCGATCAGCTTGTCCAAGATCGCAAGCGATATTCGCTTCATGGGCTGTGGCCCGCGCTGCGGCATTCATGAACTCGAGTTACCGGCGATACAGCCTGGCTCTTCGATTATGCCCGGTAAGGTGAACCCTGTCCTGGTGGAGTCGGTGATGCAGGTGGCCATGCGCGTGGCCGGCAATGACGTCACTGTCACCATGGGCAATATCGGTGGCAGTGGATCCATGATGGACTTGTCGATGGCCATGCCGATGATGGCTGACGCGTTGCTCGAAAGCATTCGACTGATCGGCAATGGCGCTCGAGTCTTTGCAGAGGACTGTGTGGACGGCCTCAAGGCCAACCGTAAGGCGATTGCCGCCACCGTCGAGCGCAGTCTCATGCTGGGCACAGCGCTGGCGCCGGTGCTTGGATACAACGAAGCATCACGGATCGCTAAGGCCGCCTACAAAGAAGGCTGCACGATTCGCGAGTTCTGCTTGAAGCACGACATTCTGCCAGCCGCTGAACTCGACACGCTGCTCGATGTCTCTTCGATGACACACCCCCACTGATCACGATGGTGCTGTTGTTCGTCGCGGCCGTCGTACTCTGGATCGTGCTGGGCACGTGGGGACTTGTGCGCCGTGCCGGTCGGCCGCCAGCTGAGTCATTCGGCAGGGCCTTGGCGCATGGCCTGCCCA
>Ga0315336_1000571_pt1 | contig 95585 bp, 94 predicted proteins | sample ASW5metaG_FD_204512 | JGI IMG/M metagenome (GOLD analysis project Ga0315336, IMG submission 204512) | Ammonia-oxidizing marine archaeal communities from Monterey Bay, California, United States - ASW #5 | ecosystem: Environmental > Aquatic > Marine > Intertidal zone | place: USA: California...
GACAATGTGACGGTTAGCGTTGAATTAATAACGCCAGTTGCATTGGAGAAAGGGCTACGGTTTGCAATTCGTGAAGGTGGGCGCACTGTCGGTTCGGGTACGATTACTGAAATTGTGGAATAATTAAAACCCTATGGAGATTAATGATGGCAATGTTCAGCGATAAGATTCGTATTCGTTTAAAGGCTTACGATTATCGCATATTAGATCAGTCTACAACTGAGATTGTCGACACCGCTCAGAGAACCGGGGCCCGCCTTGCAGGACCCATTCCGCTTCCAACAGATAAAAATAAGTGGACCGTGCTCCGTTCTCCCCATGTAGATAAAAAGTCTCGTGAACAATTTGAAATTCGAACACATAAGCGACTAATAGATATATTTGAACCGACTTCTCAGACAGTTGATGCGCTTATGAAGTTAGATCTTCCAGCTGGAGTTGATGTAGAGATTAAGGCATTCGGAAAGGAACACAAGTAAGTTCATTCTGAATTTGAAGTTAGATATTGGAAACACACGAAATGGTAACTGGAATTATTGGACGCAAGATTGGCATGACGCAAATATTTAGCAAGGATGGCTTGTCTTTGCCGGTTACGGTCTTAAAAGCTGGTCCTTGTGTCGTGGTTCAACTTAAAACAATAAATAGGGATGGCTACGAAACAGCACAGATTGGTCTAACAGAAGGAAAGCCAGCACGTGTTACTAAAGCAGTTGCTGGTCACTATAAGCGTGCGAAGGTGCTTCCTACAAGAATTCTTCGTGAGATAGCAATTGAGCCTGGGACAGGCGAGACAATACAAGAAGGCGAAAAAGTCGAAGTTTCATTATTTACTGTCGGAGACCAAGTGGATGTTATTGGTTTTAGTCGAGGTCGTGGTTTTCAAGGGGTTATGAAACGCCATGGTTTTAGTGGTGGTAAAGCAACTCATGGTTCGATGCATCATCGGGCTCCAGGCTCTATCGGGCAATCTTCGTACCCATCACGAGTCTTCAAGGGTATGCGTGGTCCGGGTCGCATGGGCAATGACCGTGTGACGGTCAGAAACTTACGTGTTATTCGTGTTGATGTCGACAATGATCATCTAGTTGTGCAAGGTGCTGTTCCAGGAGCCCCAGGTGGTTACGTAGTGATTCGAAAGGCCATTGCGCCAAAATCAGTGAAGGCGGAAATTCAAGTTAAGGAGCCGAAGAAAAAGAATTAGTGACACTTACAGTGCGATTCTAAACCATCACCTTATTAATAAATAAGGTAGGGATTTAGGTGCAGTTAATGACATTGGACGTATTTAACGATCAAAATAAAAAGACTGGTTCTGTAGAACTCAGTGACGCTGTGTTTGGTGGGCGTGTTAACACCGCACTCATCTGGGAAGCCGTCGTACACCAAAATGCGGTTGATCGCCGTGGGACACATGCGACTAAAACTAGAGGGTTAGTACGAGGGACAGGCAGTAAACCGTGGCGTCAAAAAGGAACAGGGCGAGCAAGAGCGGGCGAAGTGCGTAGCCCGTTGTGGCGATCCGGCGGAACGGTATTCGGCCCTCAACCTAGAAGTTATGCTTTTCATTTATCAAGAAAATCGGTTCGTCGTGCATTGCGAGCGGCTTTTACTCAGAAGCTTGGCGAAGGGATTGTAACAGTTATAGAGGAACTGTCTGTGGACGAACCTACAACAAAAGTAGGAGCAGACTTGCTAACCCGACTTGGTATTGCGGGACGAGTCGTGCTTGTAGACATTGCACCTGGTGAGAATTGCAGGAGAGCTCTTAGAAACTTACCGTTGGTGAAGCTCGTGAATGTCAATCAACTGACGACACGAGATATTATAGGTTCGCGGCAATTAGTAATTACTAAGGCTGCGCTTGAACATTTTGCGCAGGTGCTAACTTCATGAAACAGACGGATGTTATCTTGCGGGCTCTTGTTACTGAGAAGTCTACCGTCCTTCGTGAAGACAGTCAGGTGTTAGTTTTTCATGTTGCAAAGACTGCTACAAAAATTGATATCAAACGTGCAGTTGAGAAGCTTATGGGAACCAAGGTCTTGGCAGTTCGAACAGCAATTGTTCATGGAAAGTTTAAGCGGCAGGGTCGTTTTCTTGGACAGCGTCCTGATTGGAAGAAGGCTTATGTCAGATTGCGTCCAGGAGAGAATATTCCAGAATTCCTTGAGGGAGCGGGAGCATAGAGCTTGACGAAGTTTGTCAATTCGATATATCAGCGAGAGAAAATAGCGGCTATACACGGATTTATTAACGATGGCTATTCGAAAGTATAAAGCTACATCTGCCGGTCGACGGTTTCAGACGGTTCAGCTCTTTGAAGAGCTTACTGCTGACCGTCCGTATCGACCATTAACTAAGCCACTTAAAAAATCTGGCGGTCGCAATAATCGTGGTGAATTAACAATCTGGTGGCGTGGAGGTGGGCATAAGCGTGCTTATAGGATTGTTGATTTCAAGCGTGACAAGCGTGACATAAATGCAAAAGTTGCAACAATTGAATACGACCCAAATCGGTCAGCCCGTATTGCGCTTATGAACTATGCGGATGGAGAAAAACGCTATATTTTACATCCTGTTGGACTCAAGGTTGGTGACACAATTGTTGCTGGTGAGAAAGTCGATATTCTTCCAGGTAATGCCCTTCCGCTTAAGAACATTCCGTTAGGCACATTGGTGCACAATGTTGAACTTCGACCTGGCAAAGGTGGTCAGATTGCTAGAAGTGCAGGGTCAACGGTTCAAGTTGTTGCCAAGGAAGGTAAATACGTTACCGTAAAGTTGCCATCCGGTGAGACACGATTGGTGATTGCAGAGTGTTTTGCCACTGTTGGGCAAGTTGGTAATATTGAACACGAAAATATTTCGATTGGTAAAGCTGGAAGAAATCGCTGGCTCGGGCGTAAGCCACACGTATGTGGTAACGCGATGAATCCTGTTGATCATCCCTTAGGTGGTGGTGAAGGACATTCCAAAGGAGGGCGTCACCCTGTGTCGCCGTGGGGGCAGCCAGCTAAGGGTTACAAGACTAGACGCCGGAAACCTTCAGATCGCTTTATTCTGCAACGGAAAAAGCGTAGACGTTCAAAGTAATTACAAGGAATAATTTGATGAGTCGGTCGCTTAAGAAGGGTCCATTTGTTGATTTGCCACTCCTCGAGAAGATTGAGGCGATTAATCGTAGTGGTGAGCGAAAAGTAATTAAAACTTGGTCGCGTCGATCTGCCATAGTTCCAGAGATGGTTGGACACACTATTGCTGTACATAATGGGAAAAAATTTATTCCAGTGTATGTTACTGAAAATATGGTGGGGCATAAATTTGGCGAGTTCTCTCCAACTCGACTATTTCGTGGACACACCGGAAGAGGTGAAAAATCAGCGGCTGTTGCCAAGTCTAGGTCTGGACCTGGAGCCGGACGATGATCGAAGGCAGAGCAACAGCACGTTACGTGCGAACATCAGCTCAAAAGGCTGGGTTGGTACTCGATCTAATTCGAGGGCACGATGTTAATCGTGCGCTGGCTACTTTAAGGTTTGCTAAGAAAAAGGTTGCTCGAGACATCACTAAAGTTCTTCTCTCTGCTATCTCGAATGTTCAACACAATAACGATTCGAGTGCTGATGTTGACAGACTGTATGTCGGCGATTGCTTTGCTAATCAAGGCCCAACTTTAAAGCGAATTCGTCCAGCACCAATGGGTCGTACATTCCGTATTGCAAAACGCACGTCTCATCTTACGGTGACGGTTCGTGAGCGTCCAGAGTTAGCTACTGTGGTTTCTGGTGTAACTGATGAGCGAGAGGAAATTGCTGAGAAACAATCTAGTAGCGATCTTTCTGTTACGGTTAAGTCTCAGAAAGCAGTAAGTGATAAGGATAAGAAATCGACACCTAAGCGATCCTTGCGCAAGAAAAGAAAACGGCGGACATCATAATATCTGAGGAATAAGGAATATGGGTCAAAAAGTTCATCCGTACGGATTTCGGCTTGGTTTTAACAAGACTTGGCGATCGCGGTGGTTCGCCAAGCGTGACTATGCCAAGTTATTGCATGAAGATTTTTCTCTAAGAGAAGAACTGAAGAAGCGGTTTTTTCATGCTGGTGTTTCAAAAATTGAGATCGAGCGCGCAGCCAATAAGTTAAAACTAGATATCTACACCTCACGCCCAGGAATCATCATTGGTCGTAAGGGTACAGAAGTTGATAAGTTAAAAACAGAAATTCAGAAACGAACAAGCCGAGAGGTTTTCATCAATATCCAAGAAATTCAAAAACCTGAATTAGATGCGCAGTTAATTAGTGAATCAGTTGCTTTGCAGCTTGAAAAGCGTGTGGCGTTTCGCCGTGCGATGCGTAAGGCGGTCGAGTCAGCGCTTCGTTTTGGTGCACGCGGAATTAAGATTCGAGTAGGTGGGAGACTTAACGGCGCAGAGATTGCTCGATCTGAATGGTACCTGCATGGTCAGTTGCCTCTTCAAACACTTCGTGCGGATATCGACTATGGGCTTGGTCAGGCACGGACTACTTATGGTGTGATAGGCGTTAAAGTTTGGCTTTATAAAGGCGAGCGTCATGAGCCGAAAACTGGCCGTGAAGAAGACTATCGAACTCCAAGTCGGGCACGCTTTGGGTAATTTACTATGTTGATGCCAAAGAAGGTTAAATATCGGAAGCAACAGCGTGGGCGAATGACCGGTAAAGCCTGGCGAGGATCTACTGTTGCATTTGGTGATTATGGTATGAAGGCACTCGAGTCATGCTGGATTACGGATCGTCAGATAGAAGCAGCTCGTGTGGCAATGACCAGATTTATTAAACGTGGTGGAAAGGTATGGGTTCGTGTTTTCCCAGACAAGCCAATTACTAAAAAACCACAGGAAACTAGAATGGGAAAGGGGAAAGGCGCTCCAGAGCAATGGGTTGCGGTCGTTCATGCAGGACGTATCCTTTTTGAGATGGAAGGCGTGAGTGCGCTCGATGCTGAAAAGGCTATGCGCTTAGCTGCAGCGAAACTGCCAGTGCCGACTAAATTTGCAACGAGATTCGGCGAGGATAGAAAGGTATGACAGGTATCACTGACTTGCGAGCTTTAGGCATCGACGATCTAACACAACGCACCCTGGACTTGGACGATCAGATATTCCGTCTTCGCATTCAGAAATCTATGGGTCAAACGACCGCGTCTAACAAAATGCGTACACTGCGACGCGAACGTGCACAAGTTAAAACACTTTTACGAGAACGGGAACTCCAAACTGATAAAGATCATTAACTTAGGGCGAGAATGGTTTAAGGACGATCATTAGAACCAATGAAAAAAAAGAGAGAAATTATCGGCGTAGTCGTTCGTGACAAATTAGATAAGGGTGTCATTGTTTCCGTCGAAAGACGTGTGCGTGATTCTACTTATGGAAAAATTCTTCGTCGGACATCAAAATTTATGGCACACGACGAATTAAACATTTCAAAAATTGGTGATCGAGTAGCGATGGTAGCATCCAGACCCCTTAGTCGGCGCAAGCGATTTGTCGTTTCACGTGTAGTAGAACGTGCTGAGGTTGTCTAATCGGAGAAGAAAATTATGATTCAAATGCAGTCAGTTCTTGACGTTGCGGACAACTCTGGTGCTCGAAAAATTGCTGTAATTAATCCACTGGGTGGCGCAACTGGTCGCTGTGCTGGATTAGGAGATCTTGTGACGGCCTCAGTTAAGGAGGCTACGCCGGCATCAGCGGTTAAGAAAGGACAAGTTGTACGAGCAGTGATTGTTCGGACACGTAAAGAACATCGTCGTCGTGATGGGAGTTACATCAGGTTTGATCGAAATGCAGCTGTTCTGGTGAACGAACAGAATGAACCGATCGGAACTCGAGTTTTTGGACCGATTGCGCGTGAGCTTAGAGAACGGAAGTATATGAAGATTATTTCATTAGCACCGGAGGTGCTATAAAAGTGAGAGGTAAAAGGAAATCAGAATGCTTCGCATTAGTGATTTAATGTAACTTGCGTTGCTTTCACCATCTTATTTTTATTGGCCAATTTGTCAATCTCAAACACAATGTCAAGACTGCAAACTCCAGTTCGTAAGAACGACAACGTGATCATTGTCACTGGCAAGGATCGCGGAAAGCGCGGCCGTGTCTTAAAAGTGCTTCCAGAAAAAAACCGTATTGTTATTGAGGGTATGAATTTCATTAAACGACATACTCGTCCAAACCCTCAGCAAAATATTAAAGGTGGAATTGTTGAGAGGGAGTCGTCCCTCCATGCTTCAAACGTTCAGATTGTATGCCCCGAGTGTAGTGCGCCGACCCGTATTGGACATCGGTTACTTGGTGATGGACGGAAAGTTAGAATTTGTCGAAAGTGTGATGGGGTAATGGATAAATGAGTAGGTTGGGTCAACGCTATCACGAAGAGGTGGTCCCAGCATTATGTAAGGAGTTTGGGTACACGAATGTCATGGCTGTGCCTAAGATTGAGCGCATTGTAGTCAATATGGGACTCGGTGGGGCAACGCAGAATCAAAAAATTATTGAGGTTGCGGTCGGTGAGTTGACGAAAATTACAGGACAACATCCTGTAACAACACTGGCCAAGAAATCGGTAGCGTCTTTTAAAGTTCGCAAAGGAATGCCTATTGGTTCGATGGTTACTTTAAGAAGAACACGGATGTATGAATTTCTTGATCGCTTGATCTCGATCGCGTTACCTCGTGTTCGTGATTTCCACGGAGTTTCTCCTAAAGGATTTGACGGTCGAGGTAACTACACACTGGGTTTACAGGATCAGTTGATCTTTCTCGAGATTGATTACATGAAAGTCGATGAAAATAGAGGCATGAATATCTCCTTAGTCACGACAGCCAAAACAGATAAAGAGGGACGAAAATTGCTTCAATTAATGGGAATGCCGTTTAGGACAAGCTAGTTTCATAGCTCTTATGGCAACTTTAGAACGATGTCAACAATTGCAAAAAAGGTTAAAGAATTTAAGCCACTGAAATTCAAGGTACGTTTCCGTAATCGTTGTCGGCTTTGTGGCCGACCCCGAGGGTATCTCCGAAAATTTGCACTGTGTCGTCTTTGCTTTCGAGAACGTGCTCTTCGGGGTGAGATTGCTGGCGTAACTAAGAGTAGTTGGTAAGTATTCACACTGGTTCTTTCTAGTTCGCTGTACCGTTGGAATGCGATCTAGGGCCAAGTTGAGATGAGAGGTCGAAAATCTATGTCTGATCAGATTTCTGACATGTTAACGAGGATTCGAAACGCTACTTCGGGGCGATTAACGCACGTTGATGTACCGCTTTCTCGATTAAAGACCGAGATCGCTAGGATTCTCCAAAGCGAAGGGTATGTTCAGGGCTTCAAAGTTGTGGAGTTGAATACAGTGCGTGCTAGTGATCCTGAAAAGATGCTCCGTATTGTTCTTAAATATGGACCTCGCGGTGAACGCATATTGTCAGGGTTAGAGAGGGTCAGTCGACCTGGTCGTCGTGTTTATTTCGGCCGTGACAAGGCACCTCCTGTGCTTGCTGGATTAGGAACGAGCATCCTAACGACCTCTTTGGGTGTAATGACTGGGCGCGAAGCTGCAAGAGCTGGCGTGGGTGGTGAAGTTTTATGCAATATTTGGTAGGTTGTCAAAAATTAGAACGGCTATGTAATGTCTCGTGTAGGTAAGAACCCAATTCCGATCCCGGCTGGTGTAACGGTTAGCATTGAAACTAACTTAGTTGAGGTAAAGGGCCCTAAGGGAAAACTCCGCCAGTTTGTACCACCAGGCGTTCAATTTGAATTAAACGAGAACGAACTGTTAGCTAAACCAATTCGAGACAATGATCGATCGTTATCTAAGTTCCATGGTTTGGCTAGAAGCCTGGTGGCAAATGCAGTGCATGGTGTCACTGAGGGATTCAAGAAGGAATTAGACATCGTTGGCATTGGTTATCGAGCAGAGGTATCTGGGAAGCAAGTGGTATTTTCATTAGGATATTCCCACCCGGTTATATTTTCTGTTCCGCCAGGCATCGAAATTGCTGTTGAACAACAAACTCATATTACTGTTAGTGGAGTTGATTGCCAACAAGTGGGACAGGTCGCTGCTGATATTCGTTCGTTACGGAAACCTGATCCGTACAAGCAAAAAGGTGTTCGGTACACAGGTGAAATTTTAAAGAAAAAAGTCGGTAAGACCGGTGTGTAGTGTATGAAGATCAAGACCAATAAAGATCGACGTAATAGAATCAGATTGCGTCAGAGACGGCGTTTTAATGGAACCTCGGCTCGTCCTAGGTTGGCGGTTTCGCGTAGCCTTATGCATATTTCTGTGCAGGTCATTGATGATATGGCGCATCGAACACTTGCATCGGCATCCACCATGGAACCAGCTGTAAAAGCACTGTTTACAAATGGTGCGCGAAGCAACAATAAAGCCGGAGCTAAAATTATTGGTCGACTAGTGGCCGAGCGTTTGCTTAAGCACGGTGTGAAGCAAGTAGTATTTGACCGAGGTGGATTTCGTTACCACGGACGCGTACGCAGTATTGCTGATGCAGCCCGCGAGGCTGGTCTGGAGTTCTAAAAAAATGAGAGAGGTACGACCAAAGATTGACCCTAGTAGGCTTGATTTGAAGGATACAGTTGTAGCAATTAATCGTGTCACTAAGGTTGTTAAGGGTGGTAAGAATCTGAGCTTTAGCGCACTAGTGGTTGTTGGTGATGGTTTAGGGCATGTTGGGTTCGCGCTTGGCAAAGCCAAAGAAGTTCCATCAGCTATTAAGAAAGGTATCGAATCGGCCAAGAAATCATTGGTCCGTGTGCCATTGCAGGGGACTACGATTCCTCATTCGATTGTGGGACGTTTTGGTGCAGGCAGTGTGTTGCTGAAACCAGCTCCTGAAGGAACCGGAATAATTGCTGGGGGAGCAGTTCGTGCGGTTGTGGAAGCAGCAGGGATTCACAATATTCTCACTAAGTCAATTGGATCAGATAATCCACAAAATGTTGTTCGGGCTACATTCGTTGGACTTTCAGAATTGAAAGACCCTGTCGAAGTAGCACGATTACGAGGTGTTGAGCTTTCTGAATTTGGAGGCACGAAAGAGCCAGAGGCTTCTCGTGAAGTTAAATGAGAAAAGGATCAAAGAAGACTGAGGCAAAACGGGTCACGGTCACGCTTGTGCGTAGCCCAATTGGCTACAATAAGCGTCAAGCATTAACAGTGCGTGGATTAGGTTTGCGTCGGATTGGACATTCAGTTGAAGTTGTTGATAATCCATCAGTGCAGGGAATGATCCATAAGGTTCGTCACTTGGTTAAAGTTGGGTAAAACAATGAATTTAAATGACTTACGACCACCAAGCGGGTCTAAGCATAAGAAGAAACGTGTGGGGCGTGGTGACGGTTCAGGTTCTGGTGTCACTGCTGGACGTGGACATAAGGGAGCCAAGTCACGATCAGGCTTTAAGCGTAAGCGTGGTTTTGAAGGCGGACAAATGCCCTTACATCGTCGTGTTCCTAAGCGTGGGTTTTACAATCCATTTCGTGTGGAGTACGCGGTGGTTAACCTCGATACTCTTGCTGAAAGGTTTGATGACGGCACCGCGGTAACTCCTTCATTAATGCGTGAGACAGGTATCATTAGACAGTCTAGGGCTTTAATTAAAATTTTGGCACGTGGTGAGATGCAAAAAAAACTAATTGTGAAGGCTCATCGGTTTAGTGCAAAGGCGAGTCAGAAGATTACAGACGCTGGTGGTTCAATTGAAGTGTTGTCTGTCAAAGCTGGGAGTTCGTCGATCTAATGTTCGATAGTCTGAAGAACATTATCTCGATTCCAGATTTGCGAAAGCGAGTGCTATTTACGCTTTCCATTCTTGCAGTGTATCGAGTAGGAAGTCATATTCCGACACCAGGTGTAAATACCGAAGCACTTGCAATACTTGCAGAACAAGCCGCTGGAACAATGTTTGGTCTCTATGACATGTTTTCTGGTGGAAATTTATCACAAGTGACAATTTTTGCACTTGGCATTATGCCTTATATTAGTGCCTCGATTATTTTACAACTCTTAACTGTTGTCTGGCCCTACTTGGAACGTCTCTCAAAGGAAGGGGAACTTGGCCGGCGTAAGATCACGCAGTATACACGCTATAGCACCATTCTTCTGTGTGTCGTGCAGGCTTTAACTATTTCGTTATTTTTAGAACGTCAAACCAATATTGCGGGTGGCCTACCTTTGGTTTACGAACCAGGGTGGAGCTTTCGTTTGATGACCGTCTTAACTCTGACTACTGGCACGGCGCTCATTATGTGGCTAGGAGAGCAAATCACAGAGCGTGGCATTGGTAATGGAATGTCATTAATTATTTTTGCTGGTATCGTTGTTGGACTTCCTTCAGCTGTGTTAACGACTGTTGATCAACTTCGGACTGGTCAGATGGGACTTATTCGGTTGCTTTTGCTTGTAGCGTTCATCGTAATGGTAATTGGAGCCGTTGTGTTTATTGAACGTGGTCACAGACGTGTTACTGTTCAGTACGCCAAACGGGTAGTAGGTCGTCGGATGTACGGTGGATCTAGTACGCACATTCCGTTGAAAGTTAACACTGGAGGCGTAATCCCTGTAATCTTCGCATCATCCATTATTGCGTTTCCAGCTACCATCGCGACAGCACTTCCAGCTGGTGGAGTGGCAGAGACGATAACCGATCAGCTTCGGAATGGTATGCCCCTTTACTATTTGCTTTATATGGCTGGAATTATCTTTTTTGCGTATTTCTATACGGCCATTATCTTTAATCCTGACGACGTTGCTGAGAATATGAGAAAGCACGGAGGGTTTATTCCAGGCATTCGTCCTGGTAAACGCACCGCTGAGCATATCGACACAATCTTGACACGTATCACATTAGTAGGCTCAGTTTATCTTGCGCTCGTTGCGGCGTTACCCGATCTTATGATTGTCGGTTTTCGAGCGGATCAGATGCCATTTATCGGCGATCAACTGGATACAGTGCTTCGGAGTAGTGTGCTTACTAGTTGGATAACAGAAGGCATGGGTGTGACTTTTTATTTTGGTGGAACTTCGTTGCTGATCATAGTTGGTGTTTCAATGGATACAGTTCAACAAGTTGAATCTCAGTTGATCATGCGCCACTACGATGGTTTTATGAAAAAGACTCGCATTAAGGGTCGACGTGGTTAGATTACGTGATTAAGTTGATGGAGAAATTTTTATGGCACTTAATCTTGTAATGTTTGGTCCCCCAGGAGCCGGCAAGGGTACCCAAGCGAGTCGACTTGGGCGTAAGCATAGGATTCCTCAGATTTCAACTGGGGACATGCTTCGCGATGCTGTTCATTCTGGGACTGAACTTGGTCGGCAAGCAAAAGTAATTATCGATCAAGGTGGACTTGTTAGTGACGAGATAGTTTTGGGGATAGTTCGAGAGCGTTTAGTTCAGATCGATACGCAGAAAGGCTTTGTTCTTGATGGATTTCCTCGAACGGTAGTTCAGGCATCTGCTCTTGATGAAATGCTTAAGGATCGGGATTCCCTAATTGTTGTTGAATTGGCTGTTCCTGATGAGGAGCTAGTACAAAGGTTGTCTAAACGTCGTGTATGTAGTGAGTGTGCTACTAATTATAGTTCTGATAATGGAAACCTGGCCACTACCTGTGAGCGGTGCGGAGCAGATCTTGTACTGAGGAGCGATGATCGAGAAGAAGTTGTACGTGGCCGATTGAAAGTTTATGAAGATCAGACGCGGCCACTCGTCGATTTTTATCAACCTCGATCGACCTTTAAGAGCGTCGATGGAAATCGTGAGCCAGACATTGTTACCCAGGCTATAGAAAAAGCAGTAGACGAGGCACTAACACAGCTTTAGGTTTCATCAAGTTGGTTAGCAGTATTGGTGGATGATGTAATGATCGTATGTAAATCAGCTGATGAGTTAGCACGAATGCGCTCGGCGAATGCGCTTGTGGCTGATGTATTGGAAGAGCTAAAGGCACTCGTGGAACCTGGGATAACAACAAAAGAGTTGGATGCTGTGGCCGAGGAACGTGTTCGTGATGCCGGCGCTGTTCCGGCTTTCAAAGGTTATCATGGATACCCGGCAACAATATGTGCGTCAGTAAACGATGGCGTTGTTCACGGTATTCCGTCAGGTCGTTGCTTAAATGATGGTGATATCGTGTCACTCGATGTAGGGGTTGTAATGAATGACTTCTATGGAGATTCAGCTTTGACAGTAGGGGTTATGACTATCTCAGAAGATGCTAAAACGTTACTCAGGGTTACTCGTGAGGCGTTAAACCGTGCGATCCAATGCGTTAAAGTCGGTGGGCATGTGTCGGATCTTGGTCACGCCGTTCAGAGGTATGTTGAAGCAAATGGTTTTTCAATCGTTCGTGAATTTGTTGGGCATGGTATCGGAACACAACTTCATGAGGAGCCACAAATTCCGAATTATGGCGAACCAGGCCACGGTCCCCACTTGCGTGAGGGCATGGTACTGGCTATTGAACCTATGGTGAACGCTGGAAAACCTGGCGTTAAGGTTCTTGATGATGGTTGGACAACTGTGACTCGAGATGGAAGTCTGTCGGCCCACTTTGAGCATTCTGTTGCTATTACACAAGAGGGTCCTGTGATTTTAAGTCGTCCGACTAGTTAACGTGTGGAGTTCAAAAGCAGGGAGCTGGTTTTTTTAAAATCGCGATTACGAGATTAAATATGAAAGTTAGAACATCAGTTCGGAAACTGTGTATGAAGTGTAGGGTTGTTAAGCGTCGAGGGGTTGTGCGAGTGGTCTGTACTAATCCAAAGCATAAACAGCGACAGGGTTAACTGTTAGAATTAAGGAGTCACAATGGCACGTATTGCAGGTGTTGATCTTCCACGAGCCAAGCGTATTGAGATTGGCCTCACATACATATATGGTATCGGTCCAAAGCGCGCTACGAATGTACTCGAAGCTTCTGGTGTGAGTGCTGATATTCGAGTTAAAGATCTCACTGAAGATGATGTGCGTAAGATCAGTCGTATTATAGAAGAACAAGGTGGTGTTGAAGGTGACCTGCGCAAGGAGATCTCCATGAATATTAAAAGATTAATGGAGATCGGTTGTTATAGAGGACTTCGTCACCGTCGAAATCTTCCAGTACGTGGACAAAGGACAATAACCAATGCTCGTACGCGTAAAGGGCCCAAAAAAGGTGTTGTTGCAAGAAAGAAAACAACTTGAGATTGCTAATTTGAGCTTGTATTGATAAGGGATATCGATGGCTAAGACAGAAACAGTGGTATCTGGTGTTCCAACAACTGGGAAACGTCGGCGAAAGAAAACTTTCAAGAAACGTGGCGAAAAGCGGGTAGTGCATCATGGTGTTGTTTGTATCCAAGCGTCATTTAACAACACTATCATCACGATCACCGATGTTAATGGTAGTGTATTAGCATGGTCTAGTGCTGGTGGTATTGGTTTTAAGGGTTCCCGGAAAGGGACACCATTTGCTGCTACGCAAGCTGCTATCAATGCAGGACACAGCGCAAAGAGTTTTGGTGTGCGTTCGGTTGATGTGCGTGTGAAAGGTCCTGGGGCTGGACGAGAATCGGCTATAAGGGCGCTTCAAACATCTGTGGGATTAGACGTGAAATCTATTAAGGATATAACTCCTATTCCACATAATGGATGCCGACCTCCTAAGCGAAGGCGAGTCTAAACGAATTCGACACTGTCTTATGTGGACAGAGGTTACTTGCATGAAGGGTTGAAAAAGTATGGCGCGATACGTTGGTCCAGTATGTCGATTATGCCGGCGAGAAGGGATGAAATTGTTCCTAAAAGGTGAGCGTTGCTATGGTGAAAAATGCTCTATTGAAAGGCGCAATGTTCCTCCTGGACAACACGGAAAAGGACGTAGAGCTAAACTCATGGGTTACGGTTTGCAATTACGAGAGAAGCAGAAAGTTAAACGTATGTACGGCGTGCTCGAGCAGCAATTTAGACGCTATTTTCATAAAGCCGATCGCAAGAAAGGTGTAACGGGTGAAATCCTCTTGCAACTTCTCGAACAGCGATTGGACAATCTTGTCTATCGGCTTGGCTTTGCTACATCTCGATCGCAAGCACGACAGTTAGTTCGGCATGGCCATTTTACAGTAAACGGCCGTCGAGCCGATGTTCCGTCTTATTCAGTTTCTGCTGGTGATCTCGTTTCGGTTAAGACGACTAGTGCAAAGAACGCCTCTATTGTTTATGCGATGGAGGAAGTTAAAGGGCGAGGAATTCCTGAATGGTTAGAACTAGATGGCGATAAATTAACTGGTCGCTTGGCGACTATACCCACTCGTGAACAATTGAATCTTCCTGTGCAAGATCAGTTGATCGTCGAGTTATATTCAAAGTGATGTAATTTTCCGGGTTAAGCCCTGAAAGGACAGAACTAAATGTTGTTGTGGAAAGGTTTCCAAAGACCAAATCGGCTAGAGTGCGAAAGTGAAACGTTAACTGATAAGTTTGGGCGATTTCACGCTCAACCCTTTGAGCGAGGATTCGGTACAACGATTGGAAATGCTATGCGCCGCGTATTGCTATCTTCCATTGAGGGTGCAGCGGTTACGGCTGTAAAGATTGATGGTGTGCTCCATGAGTTTTCGCCGATTCCTGGAGTTGTAGAAGACACCACTGATATCATCTTAAATCTCAAACAAGTTCCGTTAAGAGTGCATTCTGATCAGCCCAAAACACTTTATTTTCGATCCGATACAGTTGGAGAAGTTAAGGCTGGCGATATAGTGGTTGACGCGGATGTTGAAATTCTTGAACCAGATGCACACATTGCAACGGTCGCGGAAAATGGTTCGCTAAATTTAGAGATTCGTGTTGAGCGAGGGCGAGGCTATGTGTCAGCCGACAGAAATTTCAGAGAGGACTTAGGTATTGGTTGGATCCCGATCGACTCTGTTCACTCACCGGTCAGGAAAGTTAATTATTTAGTGGAAGCATCTCGACTTGGTCAAACTACTGACTACGATAAGTTAACCATTGACGTATGGACAAACGGATCCGTTACCGCGAGAGATGCGGTTTCCCTTGGTGCTCATTTGATTCGTGATCACTTAAATATCTTTATTAATATCGATGAACCGATCGAAGAACCTGTTGAGATACCTGTTGAAGTACCCACAGGCATAGTAAATGAGCACTTCGATAAGAGCGTTGAAGAGCTTGAATTGTCTGTTAGGTCGTACAATTGTCTTAAGAATGCAGATATTAAAACAATTCGAGAACTTGTGCAGAAAACAGAATCTGAAATGTTACGAACTAAGAACTTCGGTCGGAAATCCCTGAATGAGATCAAAGAGATTCTTGTTCAAATGGGTCTGGGTTTAGGAATGGAACTCGACGACCCCGTTGGCGAGCCGCCAGCTGATCCAGAGTAGAGGACGATGCGTCATCGCGTTGCACACAGAAAACTTGGTCGAACCACCGAACATCGTATTGCGTTGTTACGTAACCAAGTCACGGCATTGATTAGACATGAGCGGATTAAGACTACTGTTGCGAAGGCAAAGGAACTACGTCCTTTCGTAGAACGTTTGATTACAGTTGCGAAACGTGGCATTGCCGAAGGAGCAGAAGGTGGGCGAGCATTGCATGCTAGGCGTCTTGTTGCTCGTGATTTAGCTGACAGTGATGTTGCTAAGAAACTATTTGATTCGATTGCACCAAGATTTTCGTCACGTCCTGGTGGTTATACACGCATACTTCGGATAGGTCGACGTCAGGGAGATGGATCTGAGATTGCTCAAATAGAGCTTATAGGTAGTGAGTACACTCCAAAGGTTGATACTGCTGATCCAGAGAATCAGGATACGACTTCGACAGCAAAGAGCGTTGGTAGTCGAATTCGCCGTGCCACACGTTTAATGCGTGGTGGGGAGAAGTCGTCTGAAGATGAACGTCTAAAAAATGCTCGAAGCAATAAAAGGGTAGATAAAAGTAGCAGTCCTATGAAGCGTTTTCGAAAAAAGAAGGGTGACGATTAATCGTAGACTTTCTTTGCTTAAAGTAATGAAACTTACTCTTCCTCTTCTGCCACCGTCTCGCCTCGCTCAGCCTTAGTTTCTGCAACGATTTTTGCTTGTAAATGTGTTGGAACTTCTTCGTAGTGCGAAAACTCCATATGGTATGAACCCCGAGCGCTCGTTGAGGACGTGAGTTGCTGTTCGTAGGTCAACATTTCTGCCATCGGCACTTGAGCCTTGATGATAGTTGAGGTTCCACGTGTTTCCATGCCGCCTATACGCCCTCGACGACTGTTCAAGTCCCCCATTAAATCGCCGGCAAAGTCACTAGGGGCTCGAATCTCCACGTCCATCACTGGCTCCAGTATGGTTGGTTTAGCTCTCGCCATCGCATCACGGAACGCCAGGCGACCGGCCATCTTGAAAGACATCTCGTTTGAATCCACGGCATGGAACTGACCGTCGTAAAGTGAGACCTCGAAGTCCACCATCGGGTACCCGGCCAAGTAGCCTTTTACCCGTGCCTCCTGAATACCCTTTTCAACGGCTGGAATAAAACCTCTTGGGATCGATCCGCCATGAATGTCGTTGACAAATTTAAAATCTTCTCCTCTCGCGAGAGGTTTCACGCGGATCCGGCAATCACCGAATTGACCGTGTCCGCCAGACTGTTTCTTGTGTCGGCCATGTGCTTCTGTCTTTGCTGTCACAGTTTCTCGATAAGGAATCCTCGGGAGACTAAGGTTAACCTCGACACCAAACCTCCGTTTTAGTTTGGCGACCGTGACCTCAATGTGTAATTGACCTTGCCCTGAGAGTAAAAGCTGACCCGTTTGTGGATCACGGGCATAACGAATTGTAGGGTCTTCTTCTTCAAGGCGATGGACGGCCCCGCCAATCTTCTCCTCGTCACCCGTGTTCTTGGGCTCGATCGCGTACGACAATACCGGTTCTGAAAATTTTATTGCGGCAAAGGAATGCAGGCTACCCTTTGGCGCCAAGGTATCCGCTGTTTGGGTTTCTTTGAGTTTCGCAACAGCACCTAGGTCACCACATTTAATTTCATCGACTGCTGTCTGTGTTTTGCCTTGAAGCACCGCGAGACTCCCAAGTCTCTCCGTCGTCTCCCTATTTACGTTGTATACCGACGTGTCAGATGCAAGCGTGCCTGAGGCAACACGAAATAGGCTGATTCGGCCAGCGAACGGATCAGCAATTGTTTTCCAAACAAATGCTGAGGCTTGCGCGCTATCATTGTTATCGTATGACTCAGGTTTTCCGTTTTCTCGACTAACTGCTGGTAGCGGATGATCCGCTGCTGATGGTAGATAGGTTACGATTGCATCTAAGCAGGGTTGGATACCAATATTAGCGAGTGCCGAGGTGCAGACAAGTGGAAAGATTCGGCGATTCATTGCTGCGCCTCGAAGTCCTTTTTCAAGTTCGTCTTGTGACAATGTGCCCACTTCAAAGAACTTTTCCATAAGGCTATCATCAGTTTCGGCAACTAATTCAATCAACGATTCACGTGCAGTGTTAGCTGTATCGGCGATGCTTTCAGGTATTTCTGTGTTTGATGGCTTTCCGTTTCCATCATTTGAAAAACTCCACGCTTTCATTGCAACTAGATCAACAACTCCAACAAAATCACTTTCTTCACCAATGGGAAGTTGAATAGGTACAATCTCGCGTCCAAATGCTTCACGAAGTGATGTTAAGCTTCGATCAAGGCTCGCACGTTCGCGATCGATCCGATTGAGTGCAATTAGACAAGGCAAGCCAAGTTCGTTGGCCATATCCCATACTTTTTCTGTTTGCACTTCTACACCAGAAACAGCATCGATGATAACGATGACCGCGTCTGCTACGCGCATAGCTGCTCGAGTGTCGCTTAGAAAATTTGCTATTCCAGGTGTATCAATCAGGTTAATCTTGACTTTATTCCATTCGACAAATGCAACACTTGATGAAAGTGTGTGTTGGCGAGCGATCTCTTCCTCATCGAAGTCTGTTACCGTGGTGCCCTCGTCGACTTTGCCTAATCGATTGACCATGTTCGCGTCGAATAACATGGCAGATGTGAGTTGAGTTTTCCCTGATCCACTATGCCCAACTAATGCCACATTATGTATATTTACTGCTGGATAGACCTTCATTAAGATTTTCCTCTCTTCGGACAGAATAGGCGCGTGCTGATTTTTAAATCAGTTTTATATTGATTCTAACGGCAGTAAGTATGAAATCATTTATTGTAGTTGACCCGAAGAAGATCTCTTAGGACACATTAACAAGCTAGTTACTGGTAGTGAAGTGCCTCGATCGGGTCTAAACCAGACGCTCTTACAGCCGGAAGCAAACCAAATACGATACCGACGAAAGCCGAAAAACCGACACCAATCGCGAATGACCAGAGCGGTAACGCAATTGGGAAGCCAGTTACATAGTGCACAACAACTCCGAGCGCGACTCCTAACGCACTTCCGATTATCCCGCCTACAGCGGCTAAAAACACAGCTTCTAGTAGAAATTGCCACAGGATTTCTCGTCGACGAGCACCAAACGCTTTCCGTGCTCCGATCTCTCTCGTCCTTTCCTTCACGGAGATTGTCATAATTGCCATAACTCCGATTCCTCCAACGAGCAAGGCAATAGATGAAATTGCAACGAGTGCTAGATAAACTGCTTCGGTAATCCGATCCCAAAGACGCATAATCGTCTCAGATGTCATCAAGTCAAAGTCATTGGGGTCATCTAATCTGAGACCATGCCGAATTCTCATTACGGTTTCGATCTCTTGCATCGCTTGGTTACGGTCGGTTTGGTCGTTTGGTATGGCAGTAATCAGAATGCTTTTTAGTTGGCCACCCATGGCTCGTGTAGCTTTAATTCCGAATTGTTTCTGATAAGCTGTGTATGGAATGATTGCAATGTCATCCACGCCAACATCTACTCCACCTGGACTAGCAAGGGGCGCGAGGACGCCAATGACTGTGTAGGCGTGACTGCCGATACGGATGGATTTTCCAATTGGATCCAAGTGTGGGAAGAGAGCTTGATACGCTGTTTGTCCAATGACAACGACTGCACGACGGTGGCTGATTTCACCCGCCGTGAAGAATCGCCCCATGTCAAGTGTGCCATGAACAGCATCTAGATAATTTTCTTCGGACCCCATGATGTTAAGTGTTTTAGTGCGGTGTCCTTGATAGTGAAGTTGTTCCCTTGTAGGTGGTCCGCCATCACCAAGCACAAGGTTCACACTGGAGAGCGAAGGCACCAGGCGAGCAATTGCTGTTGCGTCGTCTGGAGTCAGGTTTGGACGCTGTAATAAGTCGAAAAAACTATCACCGGACGAGAGACTTTCACCTGAAAACTGAGTCATAAAGATCGTATTAGGACCAACCAGGCTCATCATCTCACGTAAATCTTCATCGAAACCTCGGACCATTGAGGTCACTCCTACGATCGAAGTAACACCGATTACGATTCCAAGGACAGTGAGGCTAGACCGCATTCGTTGCGCAAATATGGTACGAAGTGCCATACGACAAATTTCGAACAGCAACCCTTTGCGCATAGAACGTTAATCCCGACCCAATGCTTCAATTGGATCAAGTGCTGCTGCTCTTGATGCGGGATAGAGTCCAAAGAAAAGACCAATCATAGCAGTCATAAAAATTGCTAGGAATACTGACCAGAGGTGAACTACAGCCGGAACTGGCGCAAAACGATCGATTCCAAATGCCGCTATGGCCCCAATAATTGTGCCAAGTATGCCACCAAGAAGAGATAACATGACAGATTCAGAAAGCATTTGATACATTACATCCTTGCGTTGTGCACCGAGAGCTTTGCGAAGACCAATTTCTCGAGTCCTTTCGGAAACAGCCATCAACATAATGTTCATGATTACAATTCCAGCTACCACAAGAGCTAGACCAACGATTCCGACGAGTACAGTGAAAATTCCTTGCGTTGCCCTGTTATAAAGTTCAAGGAACGTATCGGATGTGAATATTCCGAAGTTATTCTCTTCGCGTGGGCGCAGGCGACGGTCGACTCGAATGGCGGATGTGGCTTCATCCATTGCTGCTTGAATTTTTAAAGGATCAGTCGGCCTTACCATAATCGTGAGTGATTGACGTCGACCGAATAGGCGCTGAAAGGCTCCTAAAGGGATTACTGCATATTCGTCTTGGCTTCGACCAAACGTAGAGCCTTTTTCCTGGCTAACACCGACCACACGGAAGTGCACACCTTGAATCTTAATGATGCTATCTAGTGGATTTTCTGTTCCAAACAATCTATCCGCAGTAGACCAACCAAGGACAGCAACATTTCGATCACGTGATAGTTCTGCAGGTGTTATTAGGCGTCCTTTTTCGGCAGTAAACGTTGGGAAGTTATTAAGACCGTTACTTACTCCTTGGATAGATACCCTTTCCAATGCTTCGCTACGGTAGCTCACTTCACCTCTGCTTTCACCTTGAACCATAACCGCATCGAATTGATCGCTAAAATCTTTAACTGCGTTGTAATCGTCAAGCGTGATATTTGGATTGCTTCTACTTGCTCTAACATCTTCAAAGCTTGATGTGACTGCAACCCTAGTGATCATAAATGAGTCGGCACCCACCTCTGTTACGATGACGTTAGAAACTTCAGCATTAAGTCCCTGTATCAGTGATACTAATGTCATGATTGATGCGATCGCGACAACATTACCAAGAATCGTCAAGAAGGAACGCAATTTATTAACCCAAATTGCGTTTAACGCAACACGAACCATGTTGCCGAACAATGTTTAATTACTCCTCATACGACGAAGTAGACCTCTCGGCCCAGTCCCAGTGCCTCTACCTTCACGAGTTATGTCCTCATTAATTTCTACGACATCACCGTGTCTAAGGTTTCGCGCTACGTTAAAAGGTCCGGTGATAACCATGGCGTCTTCGTTTAATCCGGAGACAATCTCGAAGTAGCGTTCACCGGCAATGCCGGTATCAATAGGCACGAATTCGACCCTATTCTGGTTGACGGCAAGAACGCCCTCGACTTCTTCTTGTTCGTCCTCTGTGGGTGATATATTACGGACAGTCGTTGATTGTATGGGAACCGCAAGAACATCTAAACGCGTAGCTGTTGTGATGTCAGCCGTGCAGGTAAAACCAGGTCTTACACCAGGCACATTGGTATCAAGTGTGACTACTACCTTAAAATTAATAGCTTGAGAACCAGATGCCGCACTAGCTTCGATCGGGCTATTTCCGATCTCGGTTACGACACCAGGAAATGTTTGATCGGGTAGGGCATCAATGGTGATTGCAGCTATCTGTCCAAGTTGTACAAATGGAATATCTGTTTCATCAACCTCTATTTCGGCTTCGATGATCGAAAAATCAGCGATCGTTAGCAAGACAGTGCCTGGATTATTCATCGTTCCAACGACGACTGTCTCGCCTTCTTCGATGTTTCGTCTGGTTACGATTCCGTCGATTGGTGATTGGATTGTTACTTGGGTGAGATCATAACGTGCACTATCAAGCATAGCTTGTTCTTGCCGGATCCGTTGAGCGCTTGTTGAGATCTCTACCTCACGGGATCTGATTTCTGTTTCGCGTAGTTCGACTTCAGCAACAGCCTGGTCGTACGTCTCTCGTGATATCAATCGTAACTCCCAGAGTTCTTGTTGCCGAGCAAGCTTTTCACGTGCTAGTTCTAGATTCACCTGTGCAGTGTCGACGCCCACTTTTGCTTGTTCTTGTATGGATTCGGATGCCTCCAATGCTGCTTCACCACGTGTGACGGCAGACTGAAGCGATTCAGGGTCAATCTGTAAGAGGAACTCGCCAGTTCTAACTCGGTCGCCTTCGTCGACAGCTAAGCTGGTCACGCGACCCATAGTACTTGAGCTCATATTCACAGACAGCTTAGGTTGAATAGTTCCCGAAGCGGAGACAATTGCCACGAGATCTCGATGTGTGATTCGTTCTACATTGACGCTTGGCACATTGGGTCGAGAATAAAAGAAATATACATAGCCCGAAGCTCCAAGCATGGAGAGTATGATCGCTAGGATAAATGCTTTTTTTGGTAGACTCATGTCAATTGTTTATACGTAATTATAAGTTCAAAATTGATAGATATCTTTCTGCTTTATAGTATTCAAACAAGTGTTTATTTTACATGGAACTCATAACCAAGATCGCCACAGAAGTGATTTAATTAGGTGATTCCATATTCTTTTCTTCTTCTTCTTGACAGTATTCTCTGTGTTGACTAGGATTCATCTCGTTTGTACTAGGTTCTGTATATAGAGTTCAATGTGGCACGACATGTTGTGCTGGGGATTGGAAGTTCCTTTTTCGTGAACATTTTAAAGGCTTAACAGTTGGTAGAAATATAAAGTGCTTGGGTTTGTTCCTAAAGAGCTCTTCTTTACGAAGGGTGTTGGTACTCATCGTGAAAAGCTAACCTCTTTCGAGCAAGCTCTTCGAACCGCAGGGATCGCAGCTTGTAATCTTGTAAGAGTCTCGAGCATCTTTCCACCTGGCTGTCAGATTGTTTCAAGGCAAGAAGGCATCCGGCGTTTAGAACCTGGGCAAATTACGTTCGTAGTGATGTCGGAAGCAGCTACTAACGAACCACACCGGTTGATTGCTGCAACAGTTGGTGTCGCCATTCCACGCGATCCGAAACTTTACGGATATCTTTCAGAGCATCATAGCTTTGGAGAAAACGAGAAAACAGCAGGTGATTACGCAGAAGATCTTGCAGCTGAGATGCTCGCCACCACACTCGGTTTAGACTTTGATCCCGATACAAGTTGGGATGAAAAAAAAGAGGTCTACAGGCTTTCCAATGAAATCGTGCGAACCCAGAATATAACCCAGACTGCTGTAGGCAACAAAAAAGGACTTTGGACGACAGTTGTTGCTGCCGCTGTTCTTGTAGGTTAGTATTCATTTTTTTATCCGTAGCATGAAAATTCTTTTGAGTAAGACTGATAAATGGATCGTGGCACTCGCATTAATTGGTTTTGCGTCTGCTCTGGGTTCTAGTTATGTACATTTTCAATTATTAGTGGATCCAGGGTATAGCAGTTTTTGCGATATCAATTCGAGCATCAGTTGTACACACCTCTATCAAAGCCGTTTCGGTAGCGTGTACGGTATTCCCGTAGCACTTGGTGGGGTTTTCTGGTTTACTGGAGTTCTACTCTTGGTGATGGTTGGTGCCAAGGCTCCACAAGAATCTCATGCAAACATTGCATCTTATCTGATTATATGGTCAACACTTGGCCTTGCCGCTGCGATGTACATGGCCTATGCCTCGTTTATTGTACTGCAGGTGTTTTGTTTTCTTTGCGGCGTTGTTTACGTTACAGTTATTGGCATTTTTTTCTTATCAGAACGTGAAGAAGCTACGCCGATCAGCGATATTCCACGAGTGCTTCTGCAGGATCTATATAGGTTGATACGACGACCGATTGGTTTTGGAATTACATTTATATTTTTAGTCGGCACCTTAAGCTCAGTCGTCTGGTTTCCATACCTGCAGTTTTTACAAACTAAACCAATTGTTTCAACAGCAAGCGTCGAAGAGAATTTTGATTTCGACCAGTGGTGGATTCAGCAGCCGCGAATCGAAGTTCCTGTTTCAGTAGAGAACGAGTCCGTTCTTGTAATTAAATTTAATGACTACCAGTGTCCAGCATGCGGTGAAACATTTCGATTATACGAATCGATCTTTGAAAAATATGAATCTAGTCACCCAGGCGAGGTGCGACTCGTAGTAATGGACTATCCCTTAGATCCGAAGTGTAACAATCAAGCTCCTAATGGTCTCCACGATTCGGCTTGCGAAGCTGCAGTTTCTGTTCGAATCGCTCGGCATGTTGGAGAATCTGAGGCTGAAGAAATGGCACGTTGGCTGTACGACAACCAAGAAGTGATGTCGCCAACTACGATCAAGGCTGCTATTCTCGAAATAGCTGGTGTTAAGAACTTTGATGTTCTCTACCCAGAAGTAGTGGAAGAGGTGAAGAATGATGTCGCTGTTGCTGCTACAGTTCCAGTTAAAGCCACACCGACTTTTATCCTCAACGGTGTTCTGCTTAGAGGAGGTTTAACTCCAACATTTTTTGATCGCGCTATTGCTTATGAGTTAGGTCGGTAGGCAAGCTTATATTTCTTGAGTTGCTACTTTAGCGAGCACGTATTCCAATAGTTAGCAGTGCTTGCTGAATTTCACGTTCCGTAACATCGTCAACTATTGTTGTTTCGCCAATTGTGGTTGGTAGTACCACGTGAAGTCGTCCTTTTAAGAGTTTCTTGTCTCGACGAATAGCCTCAAGGATTTGTTTAGTTGACAAATCGTTCACGGATGGTAAAGGTCCTAATTGAGAAATGAGTTTAGCAAGGGATGATCGATCTGTTTCGGTGAACATCTTTCTTGACACAGCGATATCAGCAGCGACAAGCATGCCATAGGCTACGGCCTCTCCGTGACGTAAGCGCTTGTACCGACTCACTGCTTCTATTGCATGACCAGCTGTATGGCCAAAATTGAGCGTTCGACGCAGACCGCTCTCGTGTTCATCTTTCGAAACAATCGTTGCCTTGATCCGACATGATTCAGCAATAACCGGAACAAGCACTTCAGTTTTTCGAGCAAAAATATGAGTCAGATCTTGAACTAATCTATCGAAAAGTTCTCGACTGGAAATAACACCGTATTTTATGATTTCATATAAACCAGCTCTAAACTCTCGCCTTGGGAGCGTTTCGAGGAGCAGGGGGTCCGCTACGACGGTGATTGGTTGGTGAAAAGCTCCGATAAGATTCTTGCCTAGTTGGTGATTTACTCCAACCTTGCCTCCAATAGAGCTATCAACTTGCGCTAAGAGAGTAGTTGGCACGTGTGCGATCTGAACACCTCGAAGAAAAGTAGCTGCTGCAAAGCCGACCACATCACCTATAACTCCTCCACCGACTGCGACAATTGTAATACCGCGATCAGCGCCACTACGGATGAGCGTGTCGTATAGGCGGTTGACAGTTTGTAGGGTCTTTGATCGTTCACCGTCAGGAATAAGAGCCACTTCTGCATCCTTAAGCACATTTTCGATCGTGTCTCCATGAAGTTTCCAGATAGGAGGACTAGAGACAACAAATCGTCGTCCTGTTGAACCTGCCTCGGTTAAAATTTGATCAAGCTGGGCAATAAATTTTTCGCCAACATGGACGCGATAATTACGCGAAGGGGTTCTTACATCTATTTTTATGCCAAAAGTCATAATTAGAGTCGAGCAATAGTATGTAGCTCATGTAGGATAACAGCAAAAATTAGTAAAGCGGGAGTCCGAATAGAGGTGTTTTGTGGTGATCGAGGCTGATTTCTTAATTGTCGGTAGTGGAATTGCGGCTTTACGTGCGGCGATCGAGGTGGCCGATCAAGGGAAAATTCTCATTTTAACTAAGGGTTCAGCGTCGGATGGTAGCACAGGTTTCGCACAGGGAGGAATCGCGGCAGCAGTCGGTCGTGATGATTCTGTAGAGCGTCATGCTGCTGATACCATCATGGCGGGAGATGGATTGTGCTGTGAAGATGCTGTTTGTCTTCTTACAGAGGAGGGACCTCGTTATGTTCGTGAGTTAATCGACTGGGGTGCACGATTCGATCACGAATCCGACGGTAGTTTATCACTAGCCCGAGAGGGTGCTCATTCAGTTCGTCGCGTGCTACACGCAGGCGACACTACCGGACGAGAGATCTGTCGGGTTCTTTGGAAGAGAATATCTGATCATCCTAAGATTCAGGTGATTGAGCGTTCGTTGGTAGTTGATGTTGTTACTAGTGATCGATGCATAGGAGTGCAATTTATAGATCCCCAAGGACAGTTATCTACTGTGCGAGCATCGGCTACACTTCTTGCGACGGGTGGTGCTGGACAGATTTTCCGAGAAACAACTAACCCGCTAGTTAGCACGGGTGACGGGATTTCTATCGCGTACCGAGCTGGTGCGCTTGTTACCGATTTGGAATTTATTCAATTTCATCCTACGGCTTTAGCTGTCGAAGGTGGGCGGCGTTTTCTACTTTCAGAAGCACTTCGAGGAGAAGGTGCCAAATTGGTCAATGAGAATGGTGACTTGTTTATGCAGCAGATTCACCCGGCTGGTGATCTTGCGCCTCGTGACAAGGTTGCTCTTGGGATCGCTCAAGAGATCTCTCGAACCGGTGGACGTGTCTATTTAACCCTTGAGTCTCTGTCACCTGATTTTGTTACTCGGAGATTTCCGATGATCGCAGAGACTTGTCTAAAATTTGGGTTCGACTTGGCGAGAGACCGTATGCCAGTCAGTCCAGCCGCACACTATATTATGGGCGGCGTGAAAGTTGATCTTAAAGGACAAACATCCATGCCAGGATTATTTGCGGCTGGAGAAGTTTCCTGTACAGGAGTCCATGGAGCTAATCGACTTGCGAGCAATTCACTTCTGGAGGGTTTAGTTTTTGGAGCAATTTCTGGATGTTCGATGCGGGATTGGGTTTTAAAAGATGGTCATTTAGACTGTAGTGTTATTGTTAAAACGCCTGAATTTAAGTTTAATCATTCGTTAATCACAACCACAGAGCAGAAAATTCGTGAATTGATGTGGGAGAAGGTTGGTTTAATTAGAGACGGTATCGGCTTATCTACAGCAATTGATACACTCGATTCGTTGGAAACAGATTTCTATCAAATACCGAAAACTCGTTCGACTGCGCGCATAATGAGTCTGATCACCGTTGGAAGACTTATTGCACGTTCTGCACTGCGGCGCGAAGAAACTCGAGGGGCTCATTTTCGTTCAGATTTTCCTAATCGGAACGATATAGACTGGGCTCGACACGTGGAAGACTCGAAAGGCAAAGGTGACTTAGATTAATGTCGGTAAAAAAAGAAAGCTTTGTTACTGCAATTGCATCTCGCTCGGAAGATTTCTCTCGATGGTATACCGATGTAATTCGACGGGCCGAACTCGCAGATTATTCTCCGGTCAAGGGCAGTATGGTCATCCGTCCTTATGGCTATGCAATTTGGGAATTGATGCAGGCTGAATTAGATGCTCGACTCAAAGCTACTGGTCATGTTAATGCGTATTTCCCACTTTTTATTCCAGAAAGTCTTTTACGGAAGGAAGCAGCACATGTAGAAGGGTTTGCTCCACAGGTCGCGTGGGTAACTCGGGGTGGTGACGAAGATCTCGAAGAACGTCTTGTCGTTCGACCTACGTCCGAAGCGATTATCGGGACTATGTATGCCAAGTGGATTCAATCATGGCGAGATCTTCCTATCCTTATTAACCAGTGGGCTAATGTCGTGCGTTGGGAAAAAGTAACTCGATTATTCCTTCGCACAACAGAATTTTTATGGCAAGAAGGGCACACTGCACATGAGACTGAGATTGAAGCCCAAGAAGAAGCTTTACGTATGCTTGGAATTTATAAAGAGTTTGTAGAGAGCGAACTCGCAATACCGGTAATCGATGGGAAAAAGACGGATAGCGAAAAATTTGCCGGCGCTCAGACAACTTATTCGATTGAAGCCTTAATGGGAGATGGACGAGCGCTGCAAGCAGGCACTTCACATATGTTGGGTCAAAATTTCTCGAAAGTATTCGACATCAAATTTCAGGCCAGAGATAAATCCTTGCAATATGTTTGGCAAACATCGTGGGGTATGACGACACGTCTCATTGGTGGTTTGATTATGACTCATGGAGACGACAGCGGTTTAATTTTGCCCCCTCGCGTTGCACCGTATCAAGTTGTGGTTGTACCTATACCAAGGGGGAATTGGCGTGAGTCCGTATTGCCATTGGCTACAGAGGTTACTCGTGAGCTTACTGATAGCGATGTTCGAGTGATGCTTGACGATAGAGAAGTTTATACACCAGGATGGAAATTCTCCGAGTGGGAAATGCGTGGAGTTCCTCTTCGCATGGAGATCGGTCCTAAGGATATCGAAAAGTCTCAGGTGATATTAGTTCGACGTGATACCAGAGAAAAAATTCCGACTCCAATGGATGGTTTAGTCTCTAGGGTAAATGAGTTATTGTTGTTAATCCAAAAGTCACTTTTAGAGAAAGCCACGCGTTTTCGTGATGATCATACTACTCTCGTAACCTCACGGGAGGAATTTGTACGGATTCTCGATGGAAAACGTCCGGGTTTTATTATTGCTCCGTGGTGTGGTCAGGAAGATTGTGAGGTTAGCATTAAGACTCAAACCCAGGCCACAATTCGCAATGTCACTCTAGATTCTAAGTCAGCGTCTGGTTCCTGTGTTCAGTGCGGCCGTCCAGGCGAAACAGACGCCTATTTTGCAAAATCGTATTAAGAAATTCTCTGAAATTATTATTTCGAAATCGTTCGTATTTTAATTTTTTCAGGATTATTCATCGTCACGGCGACGTCTAAATATCCAGGCAATAATAATACTGAGTCCGTAGAGTAGTATCATCGGTGCTGCCATCATTGTGAGTGTGACTGGATCTCCCGTTGGTGTTAATACAGCAGCAAAGATAAAGATCAATAGGATGGCGTATTTGGTATTTCTCGCAAGGAACCTTGGTGTGACTGCTCCAACCCTTGCGAGAAAAAAAACCATGGTTGGCATTTGAAACACAAGTCCACAAGCGAGTGTTAACTTCACGTACAGTGAGAAAGCTGGCTGGATGCGAGGAAGGAATTGCATGATTTCTGATCCCGTTGAAAAACTGGCAAAAAATTTCCAAGCCCATGGGAATAACATGTAATGTGAGAACGTCGTCCCACCAATAAAGAAACCACTTGCTAAAACTACGAAAGGAATAGCAAATTTTTTTTCGTGGGCATATAGTCCAGGCGCTACAAATTTCCACAGTTGGTGAAAGACAAGCGGAATAGCAAGTAGTAAGCCGCTGAGTGCCGCCATTTTTATATACAGAAAAAACGCTTCAGTTGGTTCGGTATAGACAAGTTGATCGCCTGGGGGTAGAGCTGCTTGCATTCCACCCATGATGAATTGAAAGATGTGCTCAATGACCGCAAAAGAGAGGAGGAAGCCTACTAATAGGGCAGTTGCAGCAATAATGAGTCGCTTGCGAAGTTCATCGAGATGATCCAGAAACGACATGCGTCCGCTGCTGTTGTCTGGTTTGGTGACGTTATCCAGCTGCGAATTGTCGTCTTTGGATTCTGGAGTCAATGGGTCGGGCACCGGACCCAACGCCATGAAGAACTCTTATTTATTGGTGTGATCGGTTTACTAGTAAAAATAATTTCTACCACAGTGAGTCCTTAGATATTAATTTAGCAAGCTAAGTTACACGCCGCTGTTGCTGTTTTCTGTGACCTGAGCTTGCTCTGTCCCCTTCGGCTGTTTTACCTCCGGAGTGGACTCGTGTTCGCCACGGATCTCTTTTTCTATTGTATCTTGAATGTTACTTGAAGCTGGAGTGGGCTTGTCTTCGACACGGATCTCTTCTTCTAGTGTGTTTCGGAGGTCATTTGAAGCTCGCTTAAACTCTCCGAGACTTCGACCTAATGACCGTCCTAACTCTGGAAGTTTTCGTGGGCCAAAAATGATCAGTGCGATGACGAAGATAATGAGTAGCTCTGGCATCCCAATTGAGCCGAACATAAAATACTGCTCCTTAACCCTGAGCACACGACGGCTAATAACAAGTCTCGCTACTGCAGAGTAATTAGTGATTGGTTAACGGTCATAAGTAAGATGTCACTACATTTTAACTTCGATCCGAAAACCACTAAATTCATTATAGAAACGTGTTCCTAAGTGGTCAAGCACCAACCACTATTGAAGGTGACTCGAAGTCATTGCTGGAAAGGGGCTTATCTGATAGCATGCGGTCATGTTCAGGGTATCATCGGTAACTGTTGGCCTCGGAACGATTTGCCTGTCTGGTCTTCTTGGGGGTGTATTTGGTGGTCGTGTCATAGCTACCCAGGAAACATTACCTCAGCACTACGATATATTTTCTGCGGCACTTGCTGCTGTGGAAACTAACTATGTTGGCGATGTTGATGTTGAGCGTTTAGTCTACGCATCCATTGGGGGTATGCTTCGAACACTCGATCCGCATTCTAATTTCATGGATCCTCGGTCGTATGCTCAATTACGTGAGCGTCAGGAAGGTCGTTACTATGGGTTAGGAATCTCGATTAACGTCATTGACGGTAATATCACAGTAATGAACGTTTTTGAAGCTTCTCCTGCTTATCGAGTTGGAATCCGTCGCGGCGACATCATTGCAATGATTACTGATACCGATGCCAAGAATATGACAAGCGATACTGCCGTACGTCTTTTGCGTGGTCCCAAGGGTAGTTCTGTTAGTATTTCGATTCGTCGAATTGGTTTCGAAGATCTTATTGAGCTTGAAGTTGAACGTGATGAGATAACGATCGCAACGATTCAAGGGTCTTTCCTAGTTGATAAGCAAACAGGATATGTCAGAGTAAGAGACTTTTCTGAGACAACTGATAGCGATCTCAGACATGTCTTAAATGAACTTAAGAATAAAGGCATGAAACAATTAATTCTTGATCTACGAAACAATCCTGGTGGACCCCTAGATCAAGCAATCAAGGTATCCAATCAATTCCTCCCACGCGGTGATCTCATTGTCTACACACGTGGTCGTGTGGCTAATTCTGATCAGGATTATCATGCCCGTGAAGAAAGTGAATTTATTGAATTACCCTTGGTGGTTCTCGTTAATCGTAATAGTGCAAGCGCCTCTGAGATAGTAGCGGGTGCTATTCAGGATCACGATCGGGGTCTGATTGTTGGCGAGACGACTTTCGGCAAGGCATTGGTTCAGTCGATTTATCGAGTTAGTCATGGTGCTGGTTTAGCTTTAACAACTGCACGTTATTACACACCGAGTGGTCGTATGATTCAACGGCCATGGGATGGAACATTCGATGAGTACCTCACGTACTCCATGCGGGAACAATCTCCACGTACACATCTGCCAACTGAGCGGAAATTCACAGATAGTGGCCGAGAAGTTTTTAGCGGAGGTGGAATTGAACCTGATTACCGCGTGGAGGGTCATGTTGAAGGATTTAATCCTGCTAGTTTCGGACGCCTTCTTTCGGCACGTCAGGACTTTGCGGCATTTGCAGAGCAGTTTTCAGCGGAAGGTGACACAAGGATTGTTGGAGAAAGCCAAGGGCGTAAGGTTGTTGCTCCTGGATATATGGTTGATGACGCACTAATATCTGAATTTAAGCAGTACATTAAAGAGCGAGGTTTAACCTTCACTGAAGAGGTTTTTTTAGAGGATATCCAGTTTATTCGTGCAATGATTCAATATGAGGTTGATGTAGCTCTATTTAGTATCGATCAGGCACGTCGAAACCTTTTCTACTCTGATCCGCAGGCACAACATGCACTCACGCTTTTTGGTTCGGCTGAGCAGTTACTGCAATCAGATCAGCCACCTTCGCTAGTTGTGACACGATAGATTAGGAAATATTGGTATTATTATTTTCGTGCTTGCCGAAACTTTATGTGCCTTGTTACACTGCCAGCGGACCCAGGGGAATTTTTCGACGTTAGGGGTGTGGGTCTGAGGGTTGGTGTCGGTTGACCATTTGTCTAAGTGTCACTGACCAGACAATACGAAGATCGGGAAAAGAGCGTTCCCAGCCGCTCCACAGGTCTGAATTTAAAATGACCTGTAAAGGCGGTCTTTTTTTTGTACGTGTTCTTGTACATGGAATAACTTGATGCGACTCAACAATCTTAAGATCTCAGGCTTCAAGAGCTTTCCAGAGCGGGCACAGCTTGCATTTGATACGGGTGTAACTGCCATCGTCGGTCCGAATGGTTGCGGTAAGAGTAACGTTATTGATGCCATTACTTGGGTACTTGGAGAACAGAGTGCTCGGAGTCTCCGTGGAGAACGAATGGAGGATGTTATTTTTAACGGCAGCGATGCTAGACGCCCGACAGGGACAGCTGAAGTTCGTCTGCAGCTTTCCCAAGTCACTGCTGCGCTAACAGGTCTTGGAGAGGATTTGTTCGTAGACGAACGCACTTTTGGGAAAGGTGTTTCAGATCAGAGCGATAGTAATGGCAATGGAAGCGAGAGCATTTCTAACGTATCACATGCTGATGAGCAATTCAGTAATGATAATGAGGCATCAATCCAAAAAGTTGAAAAAGAACTAGATCGAGAATTTAACGAATCACCATATATTGCGAGAGATGTCGAAGTTGGTCGTCGTCTATATCGTTCTGGAGAGAGTGAGTATTTAATCAATGGTCGAGTTTGTCGCTTGCGTGATATCCAAGATCTCCTCATGGATTCCGGTGTTGGTATTAAGGCCTATGCCATTATTGAGCAAGGCAAGATTGGGCAGATTCTAAGCGCGCGTCCACTTGAGCGAAGACAATTACTTGAGGAAGCCGCCGGCATTACGAAATATAAAAACAGACGTCGTTCAGCTGAGTTAAAGCTTGAAGCTGCTCAACAAAATTTAACTAGAGTCGATGATGTTGTGTTTGAAGTGGAGAAACAGCGCAGGGCTCTTAAGAGACAGGCTGCAAAAGCTCGACGTTACCGTCGATTAAGGGAAGAGCTTCGGCGTTGGGAGAAAGCACTGTTTGCCCAGAAGGGGTTAAATCTTCTAAGTGCTATTGAAGAAGTCAAAGCTCGTCTCAATGAAACACGTGTTCGAGAAAACACAGCAACAGCAGCTCTTTCGATAGCTGAAAATGATCAGGAACGTGTTCGTATCGAGTTTGCAGAGTTAGAGCGGAAATCTACATCGGTTAGAGAATCTGTTCACGCGCACGAGCTTTCAGTTACTGCACTTCATCACGTTATAGCTAATATTGAATCTAGTCGTGAAAAAATTAATGAGGATTTTATTAAACTTGAAGGTGAAGTATTAGATGTAGAACAAGAAAGCCAGAAGATAACAAAGAAAAGAACAGAAACTGAAACGGCATTAATACGTGTCAAGGAAACTATTGAGTATAAGTGTGTGTCGTATTCCGACAGTGAAACTAATCTATCAACAGCAAGGCGAGAGCTAGAATTACGAACACAGGATTTACAAACACGAGAACATAACTTGGCCTCGTTATCAGCTCGACTTAAATCACTCGAGGAATTTATTGCAAGTCGGGAAGGTTACAGTGATGCAACTCGTTTAGTTCTTGAAGAATTGCCAGGCAATTTGGGATCAGTCGCTGATTATATTGAAGTGGATCAGAGATATACATTGGCAGTTGAGAATTGTCTGGATGATCTATTGCAGTATGTTTTAGTAAGACATCAGAAGGATGTACTCCTTGGTATTAAATATGTAGAGACCAAAAATGCCGGACGCTGTGGATTTCTTGTTGTTTCAAATGACTCTTCAATGGACACGTTTGAACCAGTTCCTCCAGCTCAGTCACTTACTTCATTATTAAAACTTGTTAGTATTAAAAAAGGACCTGCAAAAAATACTGCACAGCAACTTCTTAAACATCTATGGTTTGCTCCGTCCTTTGAAATCGCTGCTAAAGCTTCGCATATTACTGATGATCCAATCGTAACTCCCGAAGGAACAGTTTTTCGTAGTTCAGTTATTATTCAGATTGGAGAAAAAAAAGAGACGCGAGGAGTTTTAGGAACTAAGAGTGAGATTAGGGAGCTTCGAGATTTAATTACATCAGAAAAGAAAGCAGTTCAACTTCTTAGTACTGAGATTCGTCATTTTACCGATATTACAATCAATACCGAAGCAGCATTAAAGACCCTAGCTGTTGAACAACATGCATGTGAGAAGGAACTCCTGGAGTTTGAGCTTGTTTTAGCTGGTTGTGATCAGGAGCTCTCGCGTCTATTGAACAAAAGCAATATGGTTAAGCTCGAGCTTAGCAAAGCTCGTGAGGAGCGAGATGTCCTAGATACAAAAAAATCTGAATCCGAGCTTCAGTTGGACACTGATACTAAAAAATTTGATTCTTCACGAGATGAAGTTCGATCAATCGACGAACGAATTTTTGAACTTCGTGAAAACTCTGAAACTCAATCTTTGAAAGTTCGCGAGTCACGTGATGCATTTGAAAAAATCAGAGCTGAGGTTACGGGTCACGAGGTTAGTTTGGCGAAGGTTGAAGCCGATTACGAAAACCTTTTGGATGCATGTAGAGATTCTTTAAATATGAATCTTGACGAAGTGCAAATCGAAGTAGAAAAACTTAAACGCGATGATGTAATTACTTCAGATATAACATTGATGGTTCCTTCCGATGAAGATCTCGATGAGGATGAATTACCTGTCTCTGAAAATAATTTATCGGATCTCAATGCAGAATCTGTTGATGTCGTTAATACGGTAGATTCATCAGCAGGTCCGTTGTCAATAGACGAAGCCATTAACCAGCTTCGCAATAAAATTGATCGTTTGGGTCCAGTAAACATGATGGCAATCGATCAATTCGATGAACTCGATCAGCGTTACGAGTTTCTCACTACACAGCGGAAAGACTTGCTCGATTCGATTCAAGCAACTGAGGAAGCAATAAAACGAATTGATATTACAACTCGAGAACGTTTCAAGGATGCGTTTACAGCTGTAAATGAGAACTTTCAGAAAACATTTTCGACTTTATTCGGTGGTGGACAGGCAGCACTTGTACTTCTCGACGAAAACGATTTACTCGAGAGTGGCATAGACATTATTGCTCAACCGCCTGGAAAACGGTTGCAGAGTATTCAGTTGCTCTCTGGTGGAGAGAAAGCCCTCGCTGCATTGGCACTCATGTTCGCGATCTTTAAATACAAACCAAGTCCATTCTGTTTGCTTGATGAAATTGACGCACCACTTGATGATGCAAATATTAGTAGATTTGTGGATATGCTTAGAGGTTTACAGGATCATACGCAGTTCGTGTTAGTGACACACAACCGAAAAACAATGGAAATTGCTGATAGATTGTATGGCGTTACTATGGAAGAACCCGGTGTGTCGAAATTGATATCGGTAGAATTTAACTAAACAGAAATATTTTTTATTTTCAATTCTTAATTCACTATTTAGCTGGCAGGTTTTCGATTTCCACGTTCGTTTGTCTGGCGTGGTCTGTTTCTTCCATCTTGATTACCGCCTCGAGTTTTGTCATTTTGAGGGTTTCCAGATTTAGGAATATCGTCTGGGACAGGCAAAAGAGCTTTTCGGCTTAATCTCACCTTTCCGGATGGGTCAACGTTTATTACCTTCACCAGTACTTGATCTCCCTCTTTAAGTTCATCACGCACATCGTTAACACGGTAGTGTGCAATTTCAGAAACATGCAGTAATCCATCGATTCCAGGAAGAATTTCTACGAATGCTCCGAAGTCGGTGATGCGCTGAATTTTTCCAAGATATGTTTTGTTTAGTTCTGGACTCGCTGTCAATTCTTCAATGATAGCAATTGCTTTCTGCGCGGATTCATCATCAGCAGATGCTATATTTACTTGTCCATCATCTTCAACATTTATTTTGACACCTGTGCGGTCGACAATGCTACGAATAGTTTTACCACCAGGACCAATAACGTCTCTAATTTTATCGACAGGAATCTTAATGCTTACGATTCGAGGTGCGTAAGTAGAAATTGATTCGCGTGGTAATGAAATTGTAGATTTCATTTTTTCAAGAATTTCAAGTCTTCCGGTACGTGCTTGATTGAGAGCTTTTTCCATAATCTCTGTGGTGATGCCTGCAACTTTAATGTCCATTTGGAGAGCGGTGATTCCTTTCGAAGAACCTGCGACCTTAAAATCCATATCTCCGTAATGATCTTCAGCACCTGCAATATCTGACAGAATCGCGTGTCGACCTTTTTGTTCGTCGAGTATAAGTCCCATCGCCACTCCGGCTACGGGTGCCTTGAGTGGAACACCTGCATCCATAAGAGCAAGTGTCCCACCGCAGACTGTTGCCATTGAAGATGAGCCATTCGATTCGAGGATTTCTGACACAACACGCAAGGTATAAGGAAAAGCGTCTTCGTCAGGAATCATCGGTGCCAGGCTCCGTTCAGCCAGATTGCCGTGACCGATCTCTCTACGTCCAGGGCCTCGAAGAAACTTAACTTCACCTACCGAGAAGGGGGGAAAATTATAATGCAGCATGAAACGTTTATAAGTTTCACCATAAACATGTTCTATTTTTTGTTGATCATCAGCTGTACCCAACGTAGCAGTTGCCAGTGCTTGTGTTTCACCACGTGTGAAAATTGCTGATCCATGAACCCTCGGGAGCGTTCCTACCTCACACCAGATCTCACGAATTTCGTCAAAGTTCCTTCCGTCTAAGCGTTTTCCGTGTTCGAGAACTTCGTTTCTTAGGATGCTTTCTTTGAGATCCTTGAAAACCCGTTCAGCCTCAACTCGTTGTTCGATCTGTTCTTCTTGAAATGATGCTAGAAGTTCCTCATGTAATTTTTCTATTTCCTTATAATTTTCAAGCTTATCTGGAATACGCATGGCTGTGCTTAGAGGCTTAAGGAATTTTTCTTCAATGGTTCGATAAAATTCTTTGTCCACATCTTTGTTTAAGACTTCGAGTTTTGTCTTACCGACAGCTGTAGCCATTTCATTAATTGTTGCTACAAGACTCTTGATAGCATCGTGTCCAATTCGGAGGGCTTCAAGCATTTCATTCTCCGACACTTCTTTAGCACCAGCTTCAACCATCACAATTGCATCGCTACTGCCAGCTATAACAAGATCAAGGCTTGATTCAGTCCTCTCTGAATATGTTGGGTTTACTAGATACTTTCCATCAATTAAGCCAACTCGAACGCAGGCTATAGTTTGTTGTGATGGAATCTTTGAAAGTGTAAGTGCAGCCGAAGCACCGGTTAAGGCTAATACGTCTGGATCGTTTTCAACGTCAGCAGAAAGCACTAGTGCAATAATCTGTGTTTCGTGATTCCATCCAGAAGGGAACAGTGGACGGATCGGACGATCTATAAGACGACTAGTAAGAACCTCTTTCTCCGTTGGTTTCCCTTCACGTTTAAAGAAACCGCCTGGAATTCGCCCAGAGGCATAGGTGGCTTCTCGATAATCAACGGTTAAGGGAAGAAAATCGATGCCTTCGCGGGCATTGTTTGCTGCGCATGCTGTGACAAGCACGACCGTTTCTCCGCATCGGACGAGCACAGAACCATCTGCTTGTTTTGCAATTTTACCAGTTTCGATTGTGATGTTGTTTTGGCCTATCTTCAGCTGGCCTGTATGCATGGATTCTACTCCCTGTGAATGGAACACATTTATGGAGAGATAGGGCGATAAGAGCAGTTGTATTCGTTTCGATTAACCCCTAGGTTTAGGGGATAGTTATGCGTCTCTTACCTATTTACGTATGCCAAGTCGCTTAATCAGATCCGTATATCGACTAGAATCCTTACCCTTAAGGTAGTCGAGGAGTCGTCGACGTTGGCCTACAATCTGTAGTAACCCACGTCGCGAGTGATGATCTTTGGCGTGAACCTTGAAGTGATCGGTAAGGTAGCCAATACGCTCACTCAGAATCGCTACTTGTACTTCAGGTGAACCAGTATCGGTATCATGTGTACGATACGAACCGATGATTTCCGACTTCCGTTCCTTAGGCAAAGACACTGCCTACCTCCGCGATCGGTCTAGAGATATCACACTTAAACCATTCGTTCATGTGTGGAACAGACCGCCGCCACTGTTTAGATTATTTATTCTCTCCTAATATTAATAAATCTAATTTTACACTAGAACGATCTTTGGATGCAAAACATTGCTCGAGTCCATTTCGCCGATTGCTAATAGCATGCCTCTTTGGTTATAGATTTTAAGTGGTTTTTTATTTTTTATTTTAGTAATCCTAGAGTTAATCAATTGATACGGTGAATTTCTTTGATGTTCAATTTCGTTTAAAGATAAAGCATTGCCATGTGCGACCAATCGACATCCCTTTTCTGTAACTACAACACCTTGAAGCTCTGGCAAAAGTTCGGCTAATGGCACAAGTCGATGTTCAGCATTTAGCTCTTCTCTTTCTAGGGTGTCAAGTGTAACAGCGTTGTTGGAATTGAACGTTCCACTTTGTTCTCGACGCAGCGAAGCGATGCATCCCCCGCAGCCAAGCGAAGAACCAAGATCATGAGCCAAGGAGCGCATATAAAATCCTGGTGAACAGGTTACGCGACAGTTTAGTCGATCGTCTTTCAGAGAATGAATTTCAAACTTGTGCATTGTTACTTCTACTGCTCTCGGCTTGACAGGTTTTTTTTGTCGAGCTAATTGATAAGCTCTGACACCATTAATTTTTTTAGCTGAAAATGGAGGTGGTTGTTGGAAGAATGTTCCTCTAAACGGTTGACTCGCTATTTCAATATCTTTATGAGTAATTGTTTGCGTTTTCAAATTAACATCAAATTCACGAGGTAAAATATTTCCAGTCAGATCATATGTATCAGTTTCAACACCGAACTTAATAGTTGCTTCATAGATCTTAGGATCCTTAGAAACAAAAGGAGCTAATCTAGTGGCACGTCCAATGACGAGCGGCAATACACCAGTGGCCATTGGATCGAGTGTTCCGAGGTGGCCAACTCGTCGTGTTCCAAGGAGGTGTCTCACGCGTGCTACAACGTCATGAGATGTAAAGCGTTGTGGTTTGTCTATAACTAGGATGCCATCCATAAGTTTTGTAGTTCAACGTGTTGCAATTCTTATATTCATTTGACAACCAATTACGATTCATCAGCAACTTCGATAGCTTCTACTATTTCTGAAACAATTTTAGTTCGAGCCTGATCTATAGGCATCGACAGTAGACAACCAGCTGCGTTGTGGTGTCCGCCACCACCGTGGTTAGCTGCTACACTCCTTACATCAACGTTGCCCTTGGATCGTAAACTAACACGGAAATGTTTGTCAGCTGCTTTCTTAAAAAGTACAACAGCTTGAACGTCTTTGGCTGTTAACGGTAGATTGATTAAACCTTCCATATCATCAGGCGCACAACGTGTTTCGCTGAGGATCTGATCGTCAACGTACAATATAGCTACCCGACTGTTGCTTACGAGCTCCATGTTCTTAAGAAGTGTTCCTGTTAGGTTAAGTTTTCCGATGCTGCTTTGTCGATAAACCTGAGACGCGAGTGCAGTAGGCGAAACTCCAACAGAAGCTATTTGATGGCAAATTTCAAATGTTCGAGGTGTGACATTCGAGTAATGAAATGAACCTGTGTCTGTCAAAATTGCTAGATAAATATGTGTAGCAATAGTTTTTGATAAAGGCACACTGAGACCTTTCACGACATCGAAAACCATCTCTCCGCAGGCTGCTGCAGATTCGTCATGCCAATTGATTTCACCATACATAGTGTTATTCACGTGGTGGTCGATATTAATTACAAAATGTTGTTCAAGACCTGAAATCTCTGTTCTAGCGAGTGAGCCGCATTCGAGTACTACAGCCGCATCGAATGATCCAACGATATTTTTAACAACTTTAATATCTGAAATTCCAGGAAATGTTTGTAAGTACGTTGGAACAGGGTCTCTGTTCACAACAAGAACCTCTTTCCCTACGTGTTTTAGTGCAAAGGCAAGAGCCAGTTGCGAGCCAATTGAATCGCCATCAGGTCTTGCGTGTGACGCTATGACAAATTTGTTACGAACCGTTAGAACTTTAAGCACTTGTTGTAGAGACATATTAGGAATCATTTAACTTATGGTGATCTGATATCGAAGGACGATTAGAGGAGATCATGTCAAATAGGCGAGCAAGTCTATCTTGTTGTTCCACCGATTCATCATAAAAGAAAGTGAGTTCTGGTACGTACCGAAGCTTCAATCGTAAACCGAGTTTACGCTTTAGGAATGGTTTGGCTCGTCGAAGGGCCAAGGAAGCATCGCGAGTTTTTTGATGGCTGACTAGCACTGTGTAATAGACTCGAGCTTGCCGTAAATCTTTTGTCATACGAACTCTTGTTATTGTGACATGACGAATGCCCGGATCTCTCAGTTCGCTTGCTATCATCATATTGAGTTCGCCACAGATTAATTCACCGATGCGAACAGATCGAGAATTTTGAAGCATTTAATTAATCGCTTGGTTGATTTACGCAGTAGGTTCGTTATGCGTTAAGTTAGCCACTGAAATTCTTTATTTATAATCAAGCCAGGGTTGTGTCTTTCTATGTTTTCAAGTGCTGCTTCTAGCAGTTGTTGGGCACCGATCTGTGTATTTCCAATTCCAACTATTTTCAAAGAGGAACGTTGCCAAAGATCTTGATGGTCAACTTCAGCGACTGCCACATTCAGTTTTTTAAGACGATCCTTGATACTTCGCAATGCCATCCGTTTAGACTTCAGCGAACTGGAGTTTGGTATATATAGGTGAAGAGAGAGCAACCCAACAACGGACACAGTTAAAATTTAGCATAACGTTCGTTAGCACTATTTATGCTAAACGAACCCAGTTAATTAAAGGCATCTATACAAACATTAGGAAAGTTAGACAGTTACAGACACCTTCTTGGTAGTAAATGATTCGATGACATCGCCTATTTTGATATCAGAAAAACGTTCAAATGCGATTCCACATTCTGTTCCTGTCTTAACCTCAGTAACGTCATCTTTAAAGCGCCGTAATGATCCAAGGCGTCCTTCGTGAATAATAACACCATCTCGAACTAGACGAGCCTGAGCATCACCGCTTCGTGTGATACTTCCGTCCGTTACCCTGCAACCTGCAGCTGTTCCAAACTTTGGTGTTTTGAAAGTTTCTCTAACCTCAGCCAGTCCAAGTTGCTGTTCTTGAATCGTTGGCTCAAGTAGGCCTGTCATGGCCTTTTTTACCTCATCAGTTACGTTGTAGATAACTGAATGTTTTCGAATATCAACTCCTTCGCGTTCTGCTACTTCAGCCACCTTACGGTCAGGGCGAACGTTGAATCCTATAATAATTGCGTTTGATGTTGAGGCTAGCAGGACATCCGATTCACTGATTGTTCCGACACCAGTGTGAATAATTAGAATCTTGACTTTTTCATCTCCGAGTTTTGAAAGTGAGTCAGCCAAGACCTCGGCTGAACCTTGAACATCAGCTTTTATAATGATCGACAGTTCTTTCGTATCACCTTCGGACAGTTGTTGTTGAAGTGATTCAAGCGTCAGACGTGTTCCACGAACACCCAATATTTTTTCTTTAGCTTGCTGTTGGCGAAACAAAGCTACATGCCGAGCTTTTGCTGCGTCTTCTACGGATTGAAATGCATCTCCAGGTTTCGGTAATCCAGTTAAGCCAAGCACTTCGACTGGACTCGATGGGGCTACACTTTTTACTTGTTGACTCTTGTCATCGATCAATGCGCGAACACGACCAATGACTGTACCAGCTATAAAATTATCTCCAACACGCAGTGTTCCGTCCTGCACCAGAACCGTAGCCACCGGTCCTCTTCCGCGATCTATCTTGGCTTCAAGTACAGTGCCTATTGCTTTGCGTTGAGGATTAGCCTTATGTTCGCCTAGTTCTGTCACCAGTAGGATCATTTCAAGGAGTAGTTCTAGGTTTTCCTGCTTCTTTGCTGAGACCTCAACCATTACAGTCTTGCCTCCCCATTCTTCTGGGGTAAGATCCTGCTTAGCAAGTTCCTGTTTGACCCGATCAGGGTTTGCATCTGATTTATCTATTTTATTAATGGCAACAAGAATCGGTACTCCAGCGGCTCGAGCGTGGTCAATAGCTTCTTGAGTCTGAGGCATGACACCATCATCGGCAGCTACGACTAAAACAACGATGTCTGTTACACTCGCTCCCCGTGCTCGCATCGTAGTAAAGGCTTCATGGCCAGGCGTATCTAAAAAAACGATGCGTCTATTGTTAACCTTCGCCACATATGCACCGATGTGTTGAGTAATTCCACCGGCTTCTCGTTCAGCTACCCGTGTTTCGCGAATGGCATCAAGTAATGTAGTTTTTCCATGGTCAACGTGACCCATTACGGTTACGACAGGGGATCGGGGCACAAGATCTTCGACTTTGAACTCATTAGATTCAAGAGTAAGCAATTCCTCCTCGAATGTGCGCATCTTGACATCGGCTCCGAATTCACGTGCTATCTTTGTTGCGGTTTCTATCTCGAGCGTTGTGTTGATTGTCATTATTAAACGCTTCTCAATAAGTTTCTTTAAGACTTCCTTAGCTTTTACCTCGAGACGGTCAGCTAGATCCTTTACTGTCATGCCCTCAGCCAATGTTATGGTTCGTGTGATTGGTGGAGGCGGGCTAGGAACGACAGGTGTTTGTTGTTGTCGCGTCCGAGGACCTCGTCGACCAGCTGGTCGATGTGGGCGACGAGGTGGGCGATAGCCTACGGCTGGCCGAGGCGGCAATGGATTTGCTGAAGGGGGTCTAATTGGCTGTGATGGTAGCGGTCTGGGTCCTCCGGGTAAAGGTCGGTTCACGGGAAGAAGGCCAGCAGATGGACGCTGAGGCATCTTTCGGCTACCGTGTGTGGCCGGTGGTGGTGTCGCTTTCGTTTTAGGCTCTTCGACGCGTAACCGTAAGGTTGGTGGAACTATACGGCCTGTTGGTTTAGCTATTGTTGTTGCTTCTGGGCGTGATGGTGGCAAGGAAGTTTTTTTCGTGACTGGTGGTGGTAGCTTCTCTTGAAGAATAGGTTCCTTAACAGGAACACTTGCCAGAGTTGTCTCAGGATTCTTTTGGTCTGAAGTTGGAAGTTCAGCTTGAGCAGCTACTGTTTCGGTTTTAGCAGTTTTTACAAGACGAGGTGGGCCGAGTTTCGGTTTTAAAGGCTTCGCAGTTTCTGGTTTAGTTTGCTTAGCCGTCTTGCCTTTTTTAGTAGTCGATCGACGCATAGAACTTGTCGTAAACAATTCACCTTGTGGGAGTTCAATTTTTTGTTCCTTCGCGATTCTTTCTGCAAACTGGCGTGCAACAATTTCTTCAATAGTGCTAGAAGCACTTTTTGCATTTATTCCATGGTTCCGTTTAAGAAGTTCAATAACCTCTTGGCTTTTGAGGCCAAGTACCTCCGCAACCTTATAAATTCGTATCGTGGCCATAAGATTAGTTAGCTATCAGTCTCGTTCTTTTTCTCAGATGTTGCTTCATTCTCTGAGTGTTCTTTAAGTTCTTCAATTTCAGCTGCATTAGCCGTAGCTAGTTGAAGAGCTTCGACTTGTTCTTGAATTGTAGCTTGCAATTGCTTTGCTGTTTCTGTATCGATGTCTATTATTTCTGAGAGTTGTTCAGTTGTAACCTGCAGAAGACGATCCGCAGTATCGAGACCGGCTTCACTAAGTTTCTGAAGTTGAACAGTGTTCAGACTTGGCAGTGTTAAGGTTTGGGTTTCTTCGATGTTTTCTAAATCTTCAAATTGTGCTTCTACTTCACGACGTTTTTCTTCCTCGCTCTTGATGTCAATTTTCCAACCTGATAATTTAGTAGCAAGACGAACATTCTGCCCTTTTTTCCCAATGGCTAAAGAAAGCTGACTGTCTTCAACAACGACTTCAATGACTTTTTCCACTTCATTAATTACGGTAACATGTTGAATTCTAGCTGGACTGATAGCGTTGGCAACGAAAACGGTGGGATCGTCTGACCATTCAACAATATCTATTTTTTCTCCACGAAGTTCTCTGATGACTGTCTGAACACGAGTACCTTTCATGCCGACGCATGCACCTACTGGATCAATATCCCGCTCGTTAGAGTGCACGGCTATCTTGGCACGATCGCCAGCTTCACGAACTGCACTTCGGATTATCACTGTCCCATCATAAATCTCTGGAACTTCTTGTTCGAATAGTTTCATAAGAAGAATTGGGTCAGTCCTCGACAGTATAAGTTGTGGGCCTTTGGTATTCTTGTTTACTTCTTGGATGACTGCTCGTATACGATCACCGGCTGTATAGTTTTCTGCTCGCGATTGTTCGCGTCTTGGTAGAAGTGCTTCAATATGTCCAGACTCAATAATGATATCGCTGTTCTCGAAACGTTTAACAAGGCCAGACATCACTTCACCCAAGCGCCCACTATATTCAGTATAGATATTCTCACGCTCGGCTTCTCTGACTTTTTGAAAGATTACCTGTTTCGCTGCCTGTGCAGCGATACGACCTAGAACATCCGTTGGCTTTGGAAACTCAACCTCCATGTCGATTTCGGCTTCTTCACCGTAGAGTTCCTGAGCTTCTTTAAGAGAGATTTCTGTTTCAGGGTTGCTAACTGCTTCTACTATTTGCCTTACCGAAAACAACTCTACCTGTCCAGTGTCAGAATTGAACTTAGTTCGAAAATTCTCATTAGATTTGTAAAACTTTTTAGAGGCAGTTAGAACGGCATCCTCAATTGCTGTTATGACTACATCAGGCTCGATTCCCTTTTCTTTGGCGAGCGACTCAATGGTTTGCTGTAAAGGATTACTCATTGCTTTCCTATCTAGAATTCCACGTCTAATTGAGCTCTTGAAACCACTGACCACGGAATTCGGTGAATCTGGTTCCCAACATCGAGTGTTATTTTTTGACCTTCAACCTCCATAATCCTTCCCGCCAAATAACTTTGTCCGTCGATTGTGTGTGTCATAACAAACTTAGCTAAACATCCAATAAATCGTCGGCAGTCGTTTAAATGTCGTAAAGGCCTGTCTAAGCCTGGAGATGAAACCTCAAGCGTATAAGCGTGCTCGAATTCGATCTCTGTATCAAGTACTGCACTGAGGTCCTGGCTAACCTTTTGACAGTCGCTGATAGTTATAACGTCGAGACTCGATTCCGTTCTTAGCTCGTCAACCATTGGTAGCTTGTCAAGAATTACTCTAAGGACCCAACCGCTTGACTCACGACGCAACTGAATGTCGAATATGTCGAGTCCAAAACTCTGAGCTACCCGCTCAGCAATTAATTGTACATCGATTGGTAGATCTTTATGACTTACCGTCAACGAACTGTGTCCCACGGCTTTCAAAAAAACAAAAAGTGGGCACACGCCCACCTCATATTAAGATTAACCGTCGACGTTAATACTCAATGATATCATGAGGGAAAGTAGTCCGGCAATGTAAGCGCTACTGTTAGTAAGCGTGTGAACTAAGGTGTAAGACGATTGAGCATTCTGGGATATGGGATTGCTTCCCGGACATGTTCAAGACCACAAATCCAGGCAACGACGCGTTCAATCCCCATTCCGAATCCGCTGTGTGGAACACTGCCGTAACGCCTTAAATCAAGATACCACTCAAAGGCTTCTTGTGGCAATTTGTTCGATTTAATTCGGTCAAGTAAAAGATTGTAGTCGTCCACACGTTGGCCTCCTCCAATTATTTCCCCGTACCCTTCGGATGCGAATAAATCAACTGACAATGATAATTCAGGTCGGGCCGAGTCAGGTTTCATATAGAAGGCTTTTATTGACATTGGAAACCGGTGTATCACTACAGGACGGTCGAAATGTTTTGCTAGCGCAGTTTGGGCAGGACTACCAAAATCTCCACCCCACTCGAACGACAAACCAAGTTTTTTTAAGAGTTCGGTCGCTTCGTCGTACGATAAATGTGGAAACGGTGTTTTTACTTTCTCGAGAGGAGTAGTGTCACGTTTTAGCACAGCTAGTTCGCTTTTGCGAGTCGTTAACACGCGAGCAACGATCGTTACGACGAGTTCCTCAGCAAGCTTTACAATGTCATCTAATGTGGCATATGCAATTTCTGGTTCCACCATCCAAAACTCTGTGAGGTGACGGCGAGTTTTTGATTTCTCAGCTCTAAATGTTGGGCCAAAACAGTACACCTTTCCTAGCGACATAGCGTTGGCCTCGTTATAGAGCTGCCCACTTTGTGTGAGGTAAGCCGTTCGGTCTTCGAAATACGGGACGGAGAATAGTGTTGTAGTTCCTTCACAAGCTGCAGGGGTAAAGATCGGCGTATCTACTAATACGAAACCACGTTCGTTGAAAAAGGTTCGAATGGTATCAATAATTTCGTGCCTCACACGAAGAATGGCCTGTTGACGTTCACTGCGGATCCAAAGGTGTCGATGGTCTAGTAGATAGTCGATACCGTGTTCCTTGGGAGAGATAGGATAGTCATTCGTTTCATCGACCACTTCTATATGAGCTACATCAAGCTCATAACCACCAGGAGCTCTGACATCAGCTCTAACTCGACCGCTGACAATGACAGCCGTTTCTTGACTTAGATGATCTGCACGTTGAAACAACTCATCGCCAACTGAAGCTTTTGACATAACGGTCTGTATAAATCCGCTACCATCACGGATGGTTAAAAAGTGGATCTTTCCACTTGATCGACGGTTGTGAAGCCAGCCGCGTAGTGTAATCTCCTGTCCTTTATAATTAGCGATCTGGTTGATGTAGGTAGTCATTTCTTTCGTCCTCAGTCTCTCATATTAGCTAATTGACTCTGTTAAGTCACAGTTAGATTTACCATGCTGAATGTTAATTCAGGTGTACTGTGCAAATTAGCTATTTTTAACAATCAGTGAGTTATTCAAGTTCTATTAAATGCGAGGCAAGCAGCTTGTGAAGTTTAGAGAATCGTGAGTGAAGTTTAAAAATGTTTTTAAGATAGCAGAGTGTTCGAGGAATATCATCTTGATATCCTGCATTCTTGATCGTGGCAGTCTGATAACCGAAGGTTCCTAGCGCTTTAAGGTGCCGTTGGACTGACATTAAGTCAAAGCGTTCTAGAAATGACAGTCGTTCAGATGAACGAGTTTGTTCAAGGTAGTATCCAATCATCTGATCTATAAATAATGAATCGTGTTCAAAATATGAATCTCTGAGTAACGATACTAAATCGTAAGTATCAGGTCCCATTCGTGCATCCTGAAAGTCAATAACATGCAATCGACCTTTATGTAACATCAGATTCCTAGCGTGGTAGTCTCGATGGCAAAATACACGTGGCTCTCTAGCGATTTCGTGAGATAGGCTAGAAAATTCTTCTTGGAGAGATTCCTGTTCTGAGGTGGACAAGTTCACGCCACGGTGACTAATAAGGAAGTTTTGAGTGAAGAAATCGAGCTCCCACATCAATTTTTCGAAGTTAAACGCAAGTTCAAAAGGGAAATATGCATTCGAAGCAAGATCATTTCCGCGTTGTTGCATCCGTATGATCAGTTCAATTGCTTCGATATATAGTGCTTCGCGGTGTTCAGTAGTGGTATGTTGAAGTTGTCGTTGTAGTGTTACTTTTCCGAGATCTTCAAGAATTATTATACCCAGATCACTTTCCAAGCCTAAGATGTTTGGGATTGGAAGAGGCATGCGTTGAAGCAGTCTAGCAACATTGAGAAACGGAAGCGTATTAGGATCGATTGGTTCTGGGTACACACTTAGTATCTGTGACGAACTGTCAGGTAGATACACGCGCACATAACGGCGCTCAGAAGCGTCACCAATAAGTTCCTGTGTCGATACTTTAATATCGGTGAGTTTGGCACGGCGAAGATAAATAGCTACTTGGTCTATGTCACTTACTGTGTTCTGGTTATGATTTTTCATTGTGCAGTTAAGATTGCCAGGTGTCGAATTAGTTTATTCAGCATCAAATGGTAGTAATAGCAAGTCGCCATGCCGACTTTCTGGACCGGTGGGCATTCGTCCGTCAGACGGGATAATTACCTGACTCTTGTATTTACTGTTTCTTGGTAGACGTACGTGATCCCCTACGATGCAATCTATAAGACAACAGTCAGCTTCAATTACCACGTCATTCCAAACGATAGTTCGGATCAAAGATGCTGTCTGGTGTATATTGCTGCCCCGTCCTACCGGTATTGTTCCGAGTCCTTCTGCTTCTGCAATCGAGAGTGAAGTCTTTAAATAATCTGCCGGGTTACCGATGTCGTAGAAGGAGCCAGAGATCCTATGTGCCCTGATGGCACGTTTGTTTCGTTTTGTCAGCGTATCGTAAATGCCTCCAATAGATGCTGCCGGATCACCATCTTTGAGGCTCATAAATACAGATGATTCTATTAGCTGTACACCGACGAAGTGGTGTACAGCGCTTGGGCCTGCTGGTGTAAATCCCGATACCCAGCCATCGTTGTCAACAATTACACCACCATAACGATGTGGTGCTGGATTTGGAATCAGAGCTAACGTTACATCGGCGCCACTTGATTCATGGGTTCTAATAAGGGCTTGTAAATCAACATTAGTTAGAGTGTCCCCGTTGATCACAAAGAAACGCTTACCTAAGAGTTCGAGGGCCCGTCGTGGTCCTCCGGCAGTGCCTAGAATCGTCGGTTCCCATGAATAACGTATTGTGAGTTTACTTTCTGTTCCGTGTCCAACGTATCGTGTGATTGTTTCTGGCTTGTGATGTAGGTTTAGCACCGCAGAACTCACACCTTGGGCGGTTAGCCAGTTTAGAATGCGACGCACAAGTGGTATACCGGCAACCGGAACAGCAGGTTTAGCGCAAAGCATATTGAGTGGCGCGAGGCGTGTTCCCATTCCTGCTGTAAGTACGAGGGCCGGGGGAATATCAGTGCTCACGGTTTTATTTGGAATAACATGTGTTTGATATCTAAGTTACGTTTGCTTCGGTTTTTTACAAAGAGACTTCGGTATGAATCCAGCACGTATTCTTCTCGTGTGTGTCCCATGGACTGGACTGTTTTTAAGATGTTATTTTCGTTACCTTCTAATTCTAGGAAAGTTCCAATAGGTGTTTCGTCAATTGCTATAATTACACCGTTATGTTCAAACTCTGCACGGTACTTTTGGTAGCGAAACCAAACTTGAAGACCGAGTCGCTCTAGAATTATAAGAAGCAAAGCTGAATCTCCGATAGGCGTTTCGAATTCTTCTCTTGCCTTAACCTCTGAAATTTTAGGCGGTCCTTTAAATGTTAACCGTGCTGAGTGTGTGTCTTCACGAACACGTAATACACACTGGCTTTGTTGCAGTCGACCATCTGGCCAATCGAGTAGTCTGTCATCTTGTAGTCGACGTGTGCGAATCGAACTTGCACCCAAAGAATCAACTGCCTCGCGCGCTGAGGCAGTCGATGGGAAAGATAATTTAATTTCGCGTTCGATAAATGTTGCCACGTCTATTACCATAGACAGCTTACTAGGTCATATTTAGTTAAGTCATACGCGTAGCAAAAGAAAAACCATCAAGCTTTGGAGTTCCAACATTTCGGCCAAAGATCATAACCTTATGTGTGCTCCCAAGACTACCTGGCATGAGGAGAGTTTTTAACCCTAGTCGTCGCTTAAGAGCATCAATGTCAGTATACGATTCCTTGTACCAAGAATCCTCAGATGCAAGTCCAAGCAAGAAATATGTTTGATCAAGGATTCCTAGAGTCTGAAGCCCAACCCGTTCTGCTGCTTGTTGAATTGCTGTTAGGTCTACGTGTGCTGTGATATCACAGCTGCCTGGTTCAGTAAGCCATAACGGTGTTTCTGTTTTACGATCAGTGCGTATTTCTAGGCGGTGGTGCTGATAACTTGCTAGCGTTCCTGATGTATGGTTCTTCGAATAAAGCTCTGCTGCTTCATAACCATAATCCACAAGAACCAAGAAACCTTGTTTGAGGCAGCGTCCAGCATTTTCTACCCAATTTACTGCGACTGGGCTTACCTCACCTCGCCAGCCTGGATCGAGTCGAATGTTATGACGGCGTAGGTAAGTTTGAACCTCTTGGCAAGCTACTCCGAGACGTTCAACTAAGTTTTCACCATCAACATCCACATAGACTTCACGTAATCCCTCTTCAGTCATAACAATTGAATGTACAGGCATTGCGTCGAGTAATTCATTGGCAAAGATAACACCCTGAATAGAAGAAGAGGTTAGTTCAACGCCTGATCGGTCTAATTTGACATTGTGATGTTTAAGTGTTTCTGCATGTGATAGGCGTGCGGATGGACTTCGGTCGAGTAGTGTGCAACGAACGAGCTTATAGAAATCCTGATATGAAACCTCTGCTTGGTCCAAGATATCCTTGGTGAGATGACCGCTTCCTGAACCAGCTTCTACAAGATCAAACTTTTTCAAATTACCGTTAGCATCTAAGGATAACAATTTGCACATTTGTGCGAATTGTTTTGATAGGAGTTCACCAAAAACAGATCCGATATCTACGCTTGTAAAAAAATCACCCTTATGTCCAGATCGGCGTTTAGTGCAAGCATAGTATCCTAGTTCAGGGTGGTAGAGAGCCAGCTCCATGTACGCCGCAAACGAGAGTGGTCCTTCCGTTCGAATTTGTTTGATAATAGCGTCGCGAAGCGACATAAACTTGAGGTTAGTTGTACTATTCTTTTCGCACTTGCAGAAAGACACGGTTTTGGCCACGCTGGATCAGCAAAAAGGCTGTTCTTTCCGATTCCACGCCGTTCAATTCGTTGACTGCTTCAGTAGCATTTGTAACGTCGACACGGTTAATACTGAGAATTACATCTCCAGGTCGAACACCACCACTCTCTGCTGTGCTGCCTCGTGCCACATCTGATACCACGGCACCGGTCGTTTCGACTGGAAGGCCGAGTTGACTTGCTATTGACGGTGTAAGGTCCTGGAGCGTCATACCAAAGCCCTCGCTCAGGTCCTCGTTAGAAGCTACTACACTACTAGTCTCTTCTTCGAGATCGAGTTCTTCAATTGTTACGTTAAGCGTTAGCTCTTCGCCTCCTCGCAAGATAATCATAGGCACTGTTGTGCCAGGTGCCGTTGCCACGACCTTGTTTTGTAAGTCTTGCGTATTTTCAATCTGTTCTCCATTGTAATGAATGATAACGTCTCCAGGTTGCACGTCAGCAATTGCAGCTGGGCCATCTTCCTGTACTGATGAGACGATAGCTCCCATTGCTTCGCTCAGACCGAGGTCTTGGTACGATTCACGTCCGACATCCATGATCTGAACTCCGATTCGTCCACGTGTGACTTTACCACTTCGAAGCTGGGGAAGAAGATCACGAACTGTGTTACTTGGAATTGCGAAACCAATGCCAACGTTGGAAGATCGGTCGCTGATGATTGCTGTGTTGATTCCGACGACTTCGCCTCGAATGTTTAATAGTGGTCCACCCGAGTTGCCAGGATTAATAGCTGCGTCAGTTTGTAGCACATCTTGCCAACGACCAGGAACGGGTCTGAATGGTCGTCCTGTTGCTGAAATGATACCGACTGTTACGGTATGACCAAGTCCAAAGGGATTTCCAATAGCCATCACCCAATCACCCGCTTGCATTTGGCTAGAGTCACCGAACTTTGCGACAGGTATTTCTTGATCGGGATATTCAATTAGTTCAAGCAATGCGCTGTCTGTTAGTGGATCGCGTCCTAAGACCTGCGCTTGGTAGTAGAGTCCGTCTTCGTCGCCAAAGAAATCGATTTCAATTTTGATTGCATCTTCTACGACATGATTATTTGTGAGGATTAAGCCGCTTGGGTCAATGATGAATCCAGTTCCAGACGCTCGCACTGTTTCTTCTCGAGGTCTCTCTTGAGGAGCTGGCTGGCCAAAGAATCTACGAAATAAATCGCCACCAAAGTTGCCGACATCTGGTGTTTGTTTCGATTCAGTACGGATATTTACGACCGTGGAAGTTTGCTCGCTAGCGATTCGGCGAAAAGTGCCTGCGTCGAGCGGTTCATCTAGGGGGTCACTGTTTATCGATGATGTAGCAACTTGCTTAGTTTGTGCCGACGAGATTTGAGCCATGTCCAATTTGGACGAGATGACCATGCCGATCACAAAGAAAATCAATGCAATCAAAGTAGCTGACAACAGGGTAGTTTTTTGTCGTGACATCAATGTCCTCCAGCTGGACGGATACTCTACTACGTTAACCTAAAAGCTTCCATAATGTGACGGCAATCAACCTATACTAACAATTTCTGTCTGTAGAGGGCCTGTAACAATCGCTTCATGCGTTCCTACGTGCATATTAATTTCTGTTCTAATACCAAATCGATCAAAATAGATGCCAGGTTCGATTGTAAAGCCAGTACCTGGAATTAGCCGACGATTATCCTGAGTTTCATAATTATCCATATTTACACCATTGCCGTGCACAGATGCGCCCAGGCTATGTCCTGTACGATGAACAAAATAATCTCCAAAACCAGCCAACTGAATGACCGTTCTGGCAGCACGATCAACTTCCCACCCTTGCAGCTCACGGCCGGCCAGGGTAGCATCCGTTACCAGAGAGATGGCTGCGTCACGCGCCTCTCTGGCTACGTTAAACACAGATGAATAATCAGATGGAACTTGCGAATCTGTGTATCCTACCCATGTAATATCTGCAAAAACAGCTCCATCAACATCCAGTTTGCCCCACAAGTCAAGCAAAACGATCTCTTTTTGATTAATCGTTCTGAAGTTAGTGTTAGTGGGAAGATAGTGTGGATTTCCACTGTTTTCCTGTGCAGCTACTACTGGTGGCGAATCGCTGACCAATCCTTCTTCCATAAACCAGTTGACCATTGCTTGTTGCACCTCAAATTCATTCATGGGTTCATTTTTAGCTACGTGTAGATTAATGAACTCGAATGCTCGGTCTTTAATACGATGCAGGCGTGCTGAGGCCTCACGGTGAGTAACCAAAGCCTGATCATCCCACACAGCTTCGAAACGCTGAACGAGATCACCAGATGAAACAATTTCAAGACCGAGATTCCGAATAGCATCAATCGTTCCCGCATCAACCCTCGATATGTATGGGATCGCACAATTTGGAGAGTATTCCATCGCGATACGGTGACACCCGTCCACAAGTGAAGCCAAACCATTTTTAAGTTGCTGTCGTCCGGCGTACAATCGACTGTTTCCAGGAAGATGTCCGAGGCTTTCTCGTTCGATAGAGTGCACAAGTGAACGAGGCTCACCCTTCGCTGGAATAAAATAGTACCAGCGTCGAGTAGTGAGTTTAGATATCGTATCCATTTTAGCGATGGCTCGCGCAATCGGATTAGAACCGTGAAAATCATAAAGCAACCAGCCGTCCAATTGATCCTCGAAAAGTGCTTTCTGAATCGCAGGAATATCAATCATTAATTGAGCCGAGTATACCAGTGGCTTCTAATTGAAAACGTTACATTAGTTATTGTGACGCTAATTGTAAGTAGAAAGTTTCCACCAGCCTTGCTTTTTCTTTAAAGACATCTATTCATGGTTGCTATAGCATCGCCTATCGACCAAGTCAGATGCAGGTCAGACATCTTGTTTTCACTTAAGTGTTACTCGTAGGAGTATCGCAATAGATAGGGATTAACATCAAAGCTTCAGGACATAGATATATTCACTGAGCAGTGTTTAGAGCACACAAGAACGCGATGGATATCTTCCGAGTTATCCTTAAACTCAGGTGGCAGAAGCAAACAAATGGCGCAGTTAAGGCCGATTTGTGTAACTTAAAAAAGAGTTTATTGATCTCTAGTTAATCTGAGTATCGACATGATTTTTATGGTGTCTCAGCGTCTTCTGTCTCATCCTCTTCTTCGGGTTCTGGAGGGGCTTCAATGGATTCCATCAGCGTTGCCTGGATGTCTCCATTTTGATGAGTGAATTCGTAGTTGCTTCGATCCATTGCTGGATTCCGTGGCACACGTAATTCTATGTCCATGATTTGACCAGATAGAACTGGTTCCCGGAAACGTACGCGGTCACCCGTGACAGTATTTCCATCGACATCAAACCAAAACTCATCGACTTGAAAACCAGCGATAGCATTATCATCCAAGTTCTGCACTCTTATCGTGGTTACAATGAAATTTTGCTCTGTCCTAGCTTCTGGGCGGGTATATCCAATTTCTGCAACGCCACGAATCGTAGGCACAAGCTTAAGCTCTGTACCTAACCTGCTAGCTAATCGACTCGCTGCTGCGACCGCTTCTGCGTCAGGTGGGGCAGCTTCTGGTGTTGTTGGGACTTGTTCCTCTGTGGCATTTTCAGTTTCGCTTCCACATGCTCCTGATATGAGCACAAGAGCGAACAATCCAAAACAGACTACACGGCTATATCGTTTCATTGCATTTCCTCCAGATATCATACAAGCAAGGCGGAATTATAGGCTCTGAAGGGCATCAAGCTCAACTTTTTCGAAGAAATTACCTTAAAAAGTTAAGTAAATTGCTAAATCTCGCCGTTCCAGTCGTCTGGTTCTGGGTGGATTGTCCTGAAGACCTCGAGATGCCATTTTCCTCCACCCCACGGTTCAATTACTTCTGCAGCAACAACGTCGACTATAAGTTCGGCAAAGGAGCGTCCCTGAGGATCGCCCTCAAGATGATAGGCGGCATCATCCCAAGAAAAACTTGGGTAAAGAATTAAACTTAAAAAAAGATCATAACCATCATCGACAACAATAAGTTGGCCACACGGTCTCTTTTGAGTTGAGTGATAAACGAGATATTTTTCTGCACTGTGGGTGCGAATATATCGCTTAATTGAAAACTCGCGTGCAACTATATCTTCTACCGCGATTTTCTTCTCCCAACAACTACGACAATACTTTTCCTCACCGCGCGGTTCGGATACTTCTTTAGCACCACATAAGGTGCAACGTGTCTGTGCTATAGAACTAGGAGACATTTAGAACATTGTAGACGTAGAGTTTCCGCGCATCAAATTTAACGAATGTGCATTATCATGAGTGTATGAATAAACGTCCGCAGCATCTCGGTCTACGACACCTTGCCCTCTACGTGGATGATTTTGAAGCGACCAAGCGCTTCTATATTGATTTATTAGGATTTCAGGTGGAATGGGAGCCAGACACGGAGAATGTTTATTTGACATCGGGTTCAGACAACCTAGCATTACACAAAAGTATAACTAAGCATAAAACAAAAGATACAGTTCTTGATCATCTAGGCTTAACTGTTCGTTCTATAGAGGAAGTAGACGCGTGGGCTGATTATCTCAAAGGACGCAATGTTATGTTAAGTGGTCCACCGAAGAATCACCGTGATGGTGCTCGTTCTTTTTATTTCTATGATCCAGACGGAAACAAAATCCAGATCATTTATTATGGTTCAATGAGTAAAAAGTGACACACTTGCTAGATTTTTATTCTTGCTATTTTTTTACCGTTCACCCCACTTAAGTTTTTGACGTAGAACTGCGAAATAACTACGGGTTTGAGCTCTTACGAGTTTGAGTGGATGAGGTGCACGTTCCACCATCACGATATCACCATGAGTTAGTTCGAACGAATCCTGGCCGTCGAAACTCGCAACTGCTTCCTGATGTGCATTGCTAAGTGTAGGAGTTATGCGCACAGCTGTCGTTGTTGGAATAACAATCGGTCGATTGGTTAACATATGCGGTGCAATAGGTGTCAACAGTAGTGCATCGACATTAGGATGGACGATTGGTCCCCCAACTGCCAGATTGTACGCGGTTGAACCAGTTGGACTTGCAATAATTAAACCATCTGCTCGACAACTCATTACAAATTGTTTACCAATACTGATTGAGAATTCTATAATGCTAGACAATGCTGTTTTCCCTATTACAACATCGTTGAGAACTAAGTGATCCGAGACAATTTCATCATTTCGAAGAATCGTTGAGCGAAGCATGTCCCGGTCATTAATTTCTGCTGTGCCTTCGATCACAGATTCGAGAGAGTCATAAAGTTCTGGAAGTGTTATTTCTGTAAGAAAACCAAGACTTCCGAAATTTACAGCGAGAATAGGAATATCAGCATTTATGCGTGTGACACGGCTTGCTACACTTAGAAGTGTGCCGTCACCTCCAAGCATTAAAACCAGATCTACAATATTTGGAAGTTCCTCTCGTGAGTAAGTCGCTTCGCCTTCATAATTAACAAGTCGTGCAGTCTCTGTTTCAAGCACTGTTTTGATATCCTTTTGCTTGAGCCAGTTGCGGATATCAACTACTACTTTGGCCACCTCTTGAAGATGAGTCTTGGCAATAATACCAACCGTCTTAATTAAGCAAGTCTGGTGAGATGGATTCATGAGTGGTTTCATTAATGTGTCGATGAGTGAGGCATGCCAACGACTGGACGCATATGTAGGAAGAATTCTTTATTTCCCTTCGCTCCTGTGATAGGTGATGGGGTTACTGCAATTCGTTCTAATCCTATCTCATTGGCTGCGGTTAAAACCTCTTCGATTACTCGGTGATGCACCTGTGGATCTGTAATTACACCTTTTCGCCCGACCTCAGTTTTTCCAGCCTCGAACTGTGGTTTTAAAAGTGCAATTACGTCACTATCGATTCTTAAGAATGATGGAACGACTTTTAGAATTAGCCTAAGTGAGATAAATGATACATCGATAGTAATAAGTTGAACTTTGCGAAATTCTATAGGAAGCATGGTTGGAGATAATAACCGTGCGTTAATCCCTTCGAGTACAACAACGCGCGGGTCTTGTCTGAGTTTCCAAGCTAGCTGGCCATGGCCGACATCGAGAGCTGCCACGCTTGTCGCTCCGCGCTGGAGAAGAACGTCAGTAAAACCACCGGTTGAAGCACCAATATCTATAACCATTCGGTTTCGAACGACAATATTGAGTCTATCGAGCGCATGAGCCAGTTTAACGCCTCCTCGTCCGACATATGGATGATCTGGAGTAGTTAATGAAACCTCAGCATGAACTGAAACAGTTACACCTGCTTTTGTAGCTACCATCCCGTCGACTAGTACTTGTCCAGCCATTATTAACGCACACGCACGTGTTCGAGTTTCAGCAAGACCTCGTTCGAACACTAGTGTGTCAAGTCTTATACGAGGTAACATAATTTAATGCGTTCGAGTGATAACCCAGTCGGCAATTGCACTGAGTCTACCTCCTAGACCGGCTTCACTCAGCAGTGCCTTTGCTTCTTTAATTGCTTGGCTCGCTAGTGCACGGGATTCTTCGAGGCCAAGCACAGAAGGGTAAGTTTGTTTGCCAGAAGCCACATCTTTGCCCGTGCTTTTTCCGAGAACATCTGGATCTCCTTCGATATCAAGGATGTCGTCAATAATCTGAAATCCGAGTCCAAGTTTTGCTGCATAACCATCAACTGCTTCAATTTCCGAATCTGAAGCACCAACCATGATTGAACCTGACACAGCAGCAGCACGAATAAGTGCTCCGGTTTTTCGCTCGTGCATTGCTTGAAGCCCATTTCGATCGAGAGCAACGGTTTTAACTATGGGCATGCTATCTGTTGGCAGAATCTGACCTGAAGCCTGGAGGTCGATTCCCTGTCCGCCAACCATTCCCGCAACTCCTGAAGCCATTGAAATTCGTTTGGTGGTTCTTAGTTTTCTGGCCATCACAATCGGGTCGGTGCTTTCTGGCCAGTGGGCTAGTGCATGAAAAGCTTCTGTGAGTAGACCATCACCAGCAAGTATTGCGATCCCCTCGCCATATACAACATGAGCTGTTGGACGTCCTCTGCGCATCGTATCGTTATCCATGGCTGGTAGATCATCATGAATGAGAGAATAGGTATGGATCATTTCAACCGCACAGGCTGCTGGTTTTACTAGATTATCAATCTGTTTTTGACTCGTTCCTCCGATAGTATCTGCTGCAGCTAGTGCTAGGATGGGCCGAATTCGTTTACCTCCGGCAAACAAACTGTAACGCATCGCTTCAGCGATAAGGGGTGGACAAGTTGGTGGACTGGGAAGTAGCTGCTCGAGGGTTGCTTCAATGTCAGCACGTCGTGACCGAAGATACTTGTCTATGTCGCTTAGCTGAAGTGGCGTACTCCTAGAACGGAATATCGTCATCGTTAGGTTTATCTAATGATTCTGGTGCTGGGATAATTTCACCTTGAGCGGTTAAAACATCGATACGCTGTTCGGCGGCTTCGAGACGTGTATGACAAAAACGAGATAGCTTGATGCCACGCTCGAAAAGCTCGAGCGACTTTTCGAGTGTTAAGTTTCCTTCCTCGAGTTGTTTTACAATCGATTCTAGTTCGCTAAGTGCCGACTCAAAGTTTTCAATTTTTGATGTCATTACTCTACCTTCTTAACCTCGCATTCTAATTCGCCACGGTGTAGCCTTACGTTTACTTTTTGGCCAGGTGATACTGTTTTTGTATCACGTAAAATTATTGATCGATCTGCAGTCCAGCAAACCGAATAACCTCGTGCTAAGACTGCAAGTGGGCTTAATGTTTCCAAACGGCCTGCTACGACGCGGAGCCGAGCCTCGCTAGTCTTTTGGTTGTTTCGTATGTTGTTGTCTAGTTGCTCGTGTGCCCCAATTATACGAGCCCGGACTATAGCTAGTCGTCGCCCAAGTTCAAAAGTTTCCAATCGTCGCCGCAGTACATTAGCTTGACGTTCGTGCTGCCTGATCTCTAAGCGGATCGAACGGGACATCCAATTCGTTAGTTCTTCAACGTGGCGAGCATGGAGGGCCAGTCGTGCTGGCCATCCGGAGAACCCTGGTCGATCTTTCAGTTGTTGCACTACTAAGTGACGTTGTTGAAGTAAATTTTGCAGCACACGACGCAGGCGCTCTGTTGAACGTGAGATCAGCATTGCTATTTCATCCTTGCGAGCAACAACTAACTCAGCTGCAGCTGAGGGTGTTGGAGCTCTAAGGTCAGACACAAAATCACTGATTGTGTAATCCGTTTCGTGTCCTATTGCCGAGATGACCGGAACCGGCGTTGAAACAATTTCCCTAGCGACCTGCTCTTCATTAAATGCCCACAGGTCTTCAATAGATCCTCCGCCACGGGCAATGATAACAACGTCTATATCAGGCAGTTGACCGATTTGTCGAAGGCTTCGTGTTATTTCTTCTGCAGCTCCTTCACCTTGGACGCGCGCTGGACTAATAACTAGGTGAACATTAGGATACCGCCGCTGGAGGATATTAATGATGTCTCGGATTGCGGCGCTATCTAGTGATGTTACTACTCCGATTTTTCGTGGCAGAATAGGAAGTGTTCGCTTGCGTTCTTTTTTAAAAAGTCCTTCCTGTTCGAGTCGATATCGCAATTGATCAAAGGCAACCTGTAAAGCACCCACTCCGTGTGGTTCCATGTGTTCGCAAACAATTTGGTATTCACCTTTAGGTTCGTACACGTTGATGCGTCCACGGGCAATCACTTGTTGTCCGTTGCTTGGCTTGAAACGTAAGTAGCGTAATGTTGAACGAAACACAACGGCTTTTAACTGCGACTCACTATCCTTTAATGTGAAATAGAGATGTCCGGTTTTCCAGACACGAGCGTTTGAAATTTCTCCTTCAACCCAAACCTCCGCATATTTCGATTCAAGGTGTAGTCGAATACCGGTTGTCAGCTCGGACACTGTGAACACGCGACGTGTTGATTTTTTAATAGAAGACGGCGATGAATTAAATGGGAGTTCGAATAGATCGTTCATTAAATCTATTCCATCCTATCTTCGAGCAACTCGAGATCTTGATCTGACAAATTAATCCGCTCGATGCTGCTTGCTTTTCCTGTTTCTTGATCAGCAGTAATGATAACGGCGTTAATTCGAGGATGTTCTGTGGCTGTTTCGAACCGAGAGGGCATTCCGTTAAGAAAGCGTGTTAAAACAGGTCGAATTTGTACTCCAATTATCGAATCATGAGGGCCAGTCATTCCAACGTCTGTTATGTAAGCTGTGCCAGACGGAAGAACCTGTTCATCCGCTGTTTGGACGTGAGTATGGGTGCCAACAACGGCAGTAACCTGTCCGTCGAGGTGCCATCCCATTGCACGTTTTTCCGAAGTGGCCTCAGCATGAAAATCAACAATGATAACGCGTGTCTCCTTAAGTACGGCGGCAATTTCCTTACGAACAACGTGAAAAGGATTGTCAAGTGGGTTCATAAAAATACGGCCCATTATATTGATAACAGCCACCATGTTGTTGCCAGATATCTTTGCGACGTATCGGCCTTTTCCAGGGACTTCGGGAGGGTAGTTGGCTGGTCTTAATAGCCTAGGTTCAAGCTCTATATAACTTAGTGCTTCCTTCTTGTCCCAAATGTGATTACCCGAAGTCATGATATGGACACCGGCATCTCGGATTGATTCCGCGACCTCTTGCGTAACCCCCAAGCCTCCGGCCGCGTTTTCAACATTTGCAATGGTAAAATCTACGGCATAATACTTAATGAGCAACGGAATTGCTTTTTGTGTAATCTTGCGGCCAGGTTTTCCGACGATATCGCCAATAAAGAGAATCTTCATTTTGGTCAGGTTGTTATACACAATGGTACAGCCTTATGCCTTGTGGACACTAGTATTCTGTGATAGTCGTGAAGTTTCATTGATTCTAAAATGAAGGCTAGAGATAAATACTGGTAATGACTACAGAATTTTCAAGTCGTATTGCAGTTCTCGAAGCAAAATAAGTTGATGGACTGGATGCCTCGATCGAGTTCTTTCTAATCAGGGGTGCAAGTTGGAATCATTGCATGGAATGATGTGCGTATTAGATGTGTGGATCGAACCACGTTTGAAATCTGCAACGGGTTCCGGATGCCCCCACACAGTATGGCCGGCCTCAAAATCAAAGAAAGGAGAGGTCGCCTGCACCATGATTGTATCGGTGTAGTCTCCTCTGTTTTCGTTCACTGTGGCTAGTAGCGTGGTTGTGACGGGTTCCAGGGATGCGACAAGTTCGTCACGGACGACTGCTTGACGAATGGTCACCGAAGAATCTTTAGTTATTACAAGAACCTAGGCTGTTCAATGAAGCATTAAGCTACACAGAACATGAAAAGTCTATCGCGATCTTTGTCCTAAAGCTGTTTGGTCGCATTGCATTAGAGCTTTGCCTATCCAATTAAGATCGCACTAAAAAATAACTTACGAGAAAATTAAGACTTATAAGTCACGTTTGAGCCTTGTTTGTTTTAAATTTATGAGTGTAAGTTGCTAATATTATATTACTCGGTTAAACTAATTTATTGTTTAATGTATGGAAGTATTGTAGGATAAAGTCCAAGAAAAAGTTTCGATTAAATCATTAAAAATCAGGAAGCAATGGTAACTAGAAAATTTGAGAATTTTAAAATTCCTGGTTCGGTGCCGATGGCTGCAGTTGACGCTCGCTCTGTTATTCCGGTAAGTGATGAGATTGGTGGGGTTGTGGTTTATATGGGTGATCGACCAGCTTACTACGTGCTCAACGGTGAGTTGTTTTCGGCTGTTTCGGAAAGGCAAGTTCAGGAACCTAGCAGTCAGCTTTTACAGCAAGGACATCTCAGGGATTGTTTATTGAGTGATAGCTGATAATGTATTAGTATCGATTTCGTAATAAGTTTTTTCACAAACTAATGGTTTTATGACTGAGAACAAAAAAATTATCGACGATGTTTCGAAGTCCGAGTTTGCATCATCTCCAGAATTAGATCCAACAGAGTCAATTAAGACCATGCCTCAGATAGAGAATCGTTTTCTCTATGTTGATGTTGCATCTCGTCGGGCAAAGCAGTTACGTCGTGGTGCACTGCCTCGATTAAAATCCTTGGCAGCACATCCTGAAACTGGTGAGCGTCCTACTTCATCTCAAACGCTTGAGCGAATTGCTATGCAAGAAGTTAGTGAAGGGCTTATCGTATACAAGATGCCTGGCCAGAACAGCGATTCATAAACCAGGAGAAATCTTGAGTCTATCGGATCTTCAAACGATTATTGTGGGAACCCTAAGTGGGTTATTAGCCTCGACCGGCTTTCTCCTTGCTATGTTTATAGGTTTTCTCGTGATTGCTGGACTTACTAAGATTTATTGGCGGGAGAGAAACTCGATGATTGTACGTAATCTTAGTGAGAGAATGGGAAGTAAGTCTCGCTACCTTTCGCCAACTGCTCCAAGGGGTCCCTCAGATCAGCTGCAAACGCCAGAACTACTCGAACAGTCCTCTCGTCATCAATAGAAAACGTAGATACTATAATCCTTTCCCGATACTAAACCTTCACGAAGTTTCTTTGTGTACGACTGATTAGAAACTAATCTGGTGCCGAAGGCGGACGGATAGTTAACCACTCTGTTGCTTGTTCATACGCGTCAGAAAGATGAAAGAGTGTGGCTTCGTCAAAAGGTTTCCCAATAAGTTGAAAACCGATTGGTAATCGATGATTGGTAAAGCCACAAGGAAGGCTAATCGCAGGGAGACCGGTTAAGTTAGCACTTACGGTGAATATATCACCAAGGTACATAGCAAGTGGATTATCGACTCGTTCTCCAATCCGAAATGCGGGAGTCTGAGTCGTAGGCATAGCGATTGCATCGACTCGGTTAAAGGCGACATCGTAATCATTTCTGATTAGGCTTCGCACTCGCTGTGCCTGCAAATAGAATGCATCATAGTAACCAGCACTTAATGCATATGTGCCAAGCATTATTCGGCGCTTGACTTCATTCCCGAACCCTTGGTCTCGAGTTTGGTCATACATTGTTGACACGTTCGGTTCGCCTTTGACAGGTGCTGCACGAACTCCGTACCTGACGCCATCATAACGAGCAAGATTCGAGCTTGCTTCAGCCGGGGCCACAAGGTAGTAGACGGGCACAGCATAGTTGATATGTGGAAGATCGATTTCGAGAATTGTTGCACCTAGTTCGGTAAACACGCTGAGAGTTTGATTAAAGGCTTTCATTACATCTACATCCACTCCCTCGTCTAGGATACGACGTGGAATGCCGATTCTGGCGCCTTTTGCATTTCCCGGGAACAGCATTTCTATATCCGGTAAAGGTTCAGAGAGAGAAGTACTATCAAGAGGATCGTCACCTGCTATTACTTGGAAAACAGTAGCGGCATCCTTCACTGTGAGCGTGATTGGACCAATTTGATCTAGCGATGACGCAAATGCAAGTAGGCCGTATCTAGAAACCCTTCCATATGTTGGTTTTAGGCCAACGACACCACAGAAGGCTGCAGGTTGGCGTATTGATCCGCCAGTGTCTGAGGCAATTGACGCTGGGGCTAGTCGTGCAGCTACGGCAACTGCGGCACCTCCACTTGAGCCTCCAGGAACATATTCTTGATCCCATGGGTTATGGGTAGGACCAAAGGCGGAGTGTTCCGTTGATGAGCCCATTGCAAATTCATCGCAATTTGTCTTTCCTAAGATAACAGCTCCGGCATCGAGCAGTTTATTGACTACAGTTGCGTTGTACGGTGATCGGAAATTAGCAAGAATTCGTGAACTTGCTGTAGTAGGTGCCGATTGCATGCAGATTACATCTTTTACTGTGATAGGAACACCCAGCAGCGGACGATCAAGCCACGCATTGCGTTGATTGTCTACTTCTTCAGCTCGTGCTAAGGCAATGTCTTGCAGGACTGATGTAAATGCGTTTAATTGATCATTAACCTTAGTAATACGGTTTAAATAACCTTCACAGATATTCCGTGCTGAGACATCACCGTTAGCCACGGCACGACGCAGCTCTAAAACTGTCCAATCCCGGTTGGTCATTCGCCGATCACCTTGGGAACTTTAAATAATCCATCTGGAGTTGATTCAGGGGCATTGGCGATTGCATCATCGCGGGTCAATGATGGACGAAGCACATCAGAACGCAGGGGTTTTGCAGTGATTCCGTGATGCCATTGTACTGAAACATCCTCAGTATTTACTTGCTGAAGCTGTTGAGCGTACTCAAGGATTTGTGCTAGTTGCCTCGTGAAAAGTTTGATTTCTTCCTCTGTTAGTTCCAGGTGTGCCAAAGCGGCAATTCGTTCGATGTCAGTCCTTGTCAACTTTGATGACATAACAGGGATGCTAATATTTAGGTGCTGTAATTCGCAAGGGGTCGAGAGTTTAAACTAGCTCTTTGTATGTTTCTACTAAAAAATAACATCACGCTGTTAAAGTTTGTTAGTAGTGTAGTAATTGAGTTCGCCAGCCTCAACTTTTACTTGAAGCCGGTTCTCTTTCGGGGGTAGTGGACACGTTGTATACGGATTAAAAGCACATGGTGGATTATACGCCTTATTAAAATCAAGTAATATCCAGTCATCCTTAGATTTGTCTGCGTACAAGAATCTTCCAGCTGGATAGGTTGTGCTCCCACTGGTTAAATCTCGAAAAATAAACCAGAGTTGGTCATTCGAATCGACTGAAAGCATGCGAAGCGTCTTTCCGTTGAGCAATAACGTTACTGAACCTCGGCTCCAGTAAGTCTCGGTGTCACCAAGAATATTCTGTAAACTCATTTTGATTGGCTTGTCGTGTGGTTCGAAGCGGGCTCGTACTCGATATGTTTCGTTAATCTGATACCAACGTCGCTTAGTGAAATTGCGTCGGATAGTGTTATCGGTATCCAGTAGGCGGATCGCTAATCGCTCACCGCTCATATGTACGAACAGGACAAGATTTTCGATGACTAGTTCCAAAGGTTTTTCAAGTGGATAGAATTGTGCCTCTGATACGAGGTTTCCATTTATGAGTAGCATTTCACCGGGAGTGGCTCGGGCTGTTATTTTTCCACTGCTTAGATTAAACACGCCAGCTTTCTGAGGTCCTTGTGATAACACGATATCGTTAAGTGGGTTGGTACCGAAACTGTTCTCACCCTCCTTCAAAAAGAAAAGTCCAGCCACTGTTAACCAACCGTTATCAGATTTAAGGGTTGTCTCAAGTTCTGTTCTCCAAGCTTCTATATTTTTTGTATAGCTACTTTGCTGGCTAGCAGCAGTCGAAACACATAAGCTTAAAAGCAGGCTCTTTATTACGGCTGCCGCAATTCGTTTTTTCACGTCAAACCTCTTTTCTGTTCGATCTGTGATTTTATTTATCTCTAAGTCTTTTTAATAAAGCAAGGTTTTCCAGGTCCATCGTGTCAGCTTCAATTATTGTCGGTGGTGTTTTTTGTTGCTTTGCTGTTTCTAACAACATTGGAACTGTTGAGAAACGTTCATCCTTTAGGAGTTGGCGAAAAGGTTCAATTCCAAGATAGCCTTTGCCAATATGCTCGTGTCGATCAAGTCGACTCCCAAGCGGTTTTTTTGAATCATTTAAATGGAACGCTTTAAGGCGGTCAAAACCAATAATAGTATTAAAACTTTCGAAGACTAGATTTTGTCCATCGGCAGAGATGATGTCGTAGCCGGCCCCAACTAGATGACAGGTATCAAGACATACGCCAACGCGGTTCGTTCCATTAAGCAAATCGATGATTGACCGTAGTTGTTCGAACTGGTAGCCAAGCACCGTGCCTTGTCCAGCTGTGTTTTCGAGAAGCAGCAGGGCAGTGCCGTCTGAATAGCGAGTGAAAACTTCGGCGATACCTTTGCCTATCCTTTTCAGGCCGTCAAGTTCATTACTCGTGGTGTAAGCTCCAGGATGTAAGATCAGACCGTCAAGACCCAGTGCATCCGCCCGACGGAGTTCTTCTTCGAGAGCAGCAATTGATCGATTCCATAAGTTATTCTCTGGGGATGCCAAATTGATTAGGTAGCTTGCATGAGCGACAATTGGGCCTATTTTGGTAACTGAAGCTCGTTCTCGAAATTGGTGGAGTTCTGTTTCACTTAGTGGTCTAGCTCGCCACTGGTTTGAAGATTTGGTAAAGATCTGTAGCGCTTCGCATCCAGTGACCTCGGCACGGTCGATCGCTCGCGGTAGACCGCCGGCAATTGACATATGTGCTCCCAGTCTGGGTTGTGGCCTATTCGGTGCTGTTACCATGGGGTTGCTCCAATGGGTAGTAATGAAGGATCATTAATTAGGTTCCTCCAGTTTGGCTATAGATATTCTATGCTTGAGATACTATTTATAAGACATGATTTGTGATGATGAATAAAAATTCTTTTGGGACACATAAAACACTTACTGTTGATGGTTGTGATATCAACGTGTACAGCCTACGGGCTCTCGAGATGGCTGGCTATCCTCTTGTGGGAAAACTCCCTTACTCACTTAAGATTCTGCTCGAAAATATGCTTCGACGCGAAGATGGCAAATTCGTTACGGCTGAAGATATTGAGGCTCTTGCGTGCTGGAAACCAGGGATAAGTAAAGAGATTGCCTTCATGCCAGCTAGAGTCCTACTCCAAGACTTTACCGGTGTTCCAGCAGTTGTCGATCTTGCTGCAATGCGTGATGGGGTTGCGAAGTTAGGAGGCGATCCGGAAGTGGTTAACCCCTTGCAGGCGGTTGAGCTAGTGATCGATCACTCGGTTCAAGTGGATCATTTCGCTAAGGCTAATGCTTTTGAATTGAATACCAAACTCGAATTTTCACGTAATAAAGAACGTTATGGGTTTCTAAAGTGGGGCCAGTCGGCTTTTGGGAATTTCAAAGTTGTTCCACCTGGCACTGGGATCGTTCATCAGATCAATATTGAGCATCTTGCACGCGTAGTATGTCACGAAGAAATTAATGGGAAGGCGTTTGCATATCCCGATACCCTGGTGGGCACAGACTCCCACACCACAATGGTCAATGGTCTTGGTGTAGTTGGTTGGGGCGTAGGTGGTATCGAGGCTGAAGCAGCAATGCTCGGACTTCCAGTTTCAATGTTGATTCCTGAGGTTTTAGGCGTTCGGTTGATCGGACAGCTTCCCGAAGGCACAACTGCGACAGATCTTGTTTTAACGATTACTGAGAGACTTAGACAATATGGCGTAGTAGGTAAGTTCGTTGAGTTTTTTGGTCCAGGACTTGAAGCATTAACACTAGCTGATCGTGCGACTTTAGGTAATATGTCTCCAGAGTATGGTTCAACGGTGGCTATTTGTCCGATTGATGACATGACTCTTGATTATCTTAGGTTGACCGGTCGAAACAAGAATCAGATAACACTAGTAGAAAGCTATGCGAAGAGCCAGGGGTTGTTTGGAACTACAACCGTGGATCCCGTCTACTCTGATGTTATAGAGCTGAGTCTCGAGAACGTTGAGCCGAGTATCGCTGGACCAAAGAGGCCACAGGATCGCGTGTCTCTTAAAAATGCTAAGCATGCGTTTGCGACAACGCTTAAAGAGATGCGTACTACGGATGATGTTGGCATCTCTAAGAGTAATGGTGATATCGAGCACGGGTCTGTTGTTGTTGCTGCGATTACTAGTTGTACCAACACGTCGAATCCAAGCGTTATGGTGATGGCCGGTTTGGTTGCTAAGAAAGCGGTAGAACTTGGACTTCAATCTCAGCCATGGGTCAAGACTAGTCTGGCTCCTGGGTCAATGGTTGTAACGGAATATCTCAAGGAGGCTGATCTTTTAGAACCGCTCGAGCAGTTAGGTTTTCATCTTGTTGGTTACGGTTGCACTACCTGTATTGGTAATAGTGGGCCTCTACCCGTGCATGTTTCGACGGCGGTGAAAGAGAAAGACCTAGTAGTAACATCGGTGTTAAGTGGAAATAGGAATTTTGAAGGACGGGTGCATCCACTAGTTCGTGCAAATTACCTTGCGTCACCCCCGCTAGTTGTTGCATATGCCCTTGCTGGAAGCATGACAACCGATCTCACGCGTGAACCAATTGGTAAAGATCGCAATGGAAAGGAAGTCTACCTGAAAGATTTATGGCCGACCAGTAAGGAGGTACAGGCAGCATTAGCTTCTGCAGTACGTACAGAGCACTTCAATAAAAAATACGCTGGAGTGTTCAATGGTGATCAACGTTGGCAGGAATTGTCTGCGCCTAGCGGTCAGCAGTTTACGTGGCATCCAGATTCGACTTACGTTAGGAATCCTCCATTTTTCGAGAATCTTTCAACTGAGCCGACCTCACTTGTTGATATTAAGGGTGCGCGTCTTCTCGCGATGTTTGGGGATAGCGTGACAACCGATCACATCTCGCCAGCTGGTTCCATTCCGTCTAACAGTCCGGCCGGGGAGTATTTGATTCAAAAGGGTGTCGACCCAAAGGATTTTAATTCTTACGGTAGTCGTCGCGGTAATCACGAAGTGATGATGCGTGGGACTTTCGCAAACATTCGTCTTCGCAATGAGCTTGCTCCAGGAACTGAAGGGGGCTGGACGAAATATCAACCCGACGGTAAACAGATGACAATATACGATGCTGGAATGCGCTATCGCCAGGAAGGAACACCTTTACTGGTATTAGCCGGAAAAGAATACGGTACTGGTTCATCACGAGACTGGGCGGCTAAGGGCACGATGCTCCTTGGGGTTAAGGCTGTCATTGCGGAAAGTTTCGAACGTATCCACAGAAGCAATCTCGTATTAATGGGTGTTCTTCCGGTACAACTTAAAGATGGGCAAACAGCTAAGGGACTTGAACTGACGGGACAGGAGTCGTTTGATTTAATTGGTATTGCTGATGGCCTAAGTCCCAGAGGCGATGTGCTCGTTCGTGCAACTCGGATAGATGGTACGACGAAAGTATTTGTCACGACAGTACGTATTGACACACCAGACGAACTGAACTATTACCTCCACGGTGGGATTTTGCCATACGTTCTCCGGAAGTTAGCTATGCATCATATGTCATAAATTTGGTGGAATGATGAGCATCGCTATCATAGTGACAACGAAGCATGCAATAGCCACTATGCTAGTGTAGCCTAAGACATCTCCAAACCGTAGACGTGTAATCGTTAGAATTGGAATTGCCCAGAAGGGTTGAATAAGGTTGGTAGTTGAATCTCCATAAGCATATGCAAGTACCGTTGTAGTTACCGAGACCCCGAGTTCCTTGGCGGCAGGTAGAAGATACGGAGCTTCAATTAACCATTTCGACCCGGCTGAAGGCACAAATAGGTTCATAAATCCCGAGTACAGGTAAACGATCATTGGATATGTTTCAGTAGTGGCTAGTTGTACGAATAACTCTCCAAGCCATATGCCTAGCCCTGTATTATTGATGACTCCAAAAATACCAGCGTAGAATGGGAATTGCAGAATTATGCCTGCGGCTGTTGTGGAGCCTTTAGTGATGGCTCGCACTAGATTGGCTGGTCTTCCCTGTAAAACCAGGGCACCGATTAAGAACACCATGTTATAGGCGTTGATCGTCCAAGTGGCACCGAACCCTTTGGTGACTAGAGAATAACCAAGTGGATAACCGATCAAAATTGCGGCGAGTAATATCCATCCTCGAAACCCTTCCATCCAATCAGCCGGTGAGTTCCAATTCCGGTTGACCTGCGGTGCGGTCGGCATGATTTGATCAATCTCTTCCCGTGTGAGAGTTCGCACGTTTTGTCTGGGGTGTATAGCAAGAACCGTAATCAATCCTACAGTTCCAATTAGTACGAGATATATCAGATTGAAAGGAATAAATAGGGTTTCTGTAACTGGTAGCAATCGATCCACTATGGGATTACCAATCGACGGTTCGACAAGTGGGTTACCTGGAGTAGCAAGAATCAAGGGTGCTGAACCGGATAATCCGCCGTGCCACACTGTCCCCATTCCTAAATATGCACTAGCGATGAGGACACGGATATCAGTTTTAGGATTCTTTCTAGCAACAAACGGTACGAACATAGCAGAGGCGATTAGACAAAAAGCCCAGTTGATATAAGCGGTAAATAAAGAGTAGATAGCAACAAGAGCAACCGCCTGGAGCGGTCGTTCTTCATTTGGCAATTTTGCTAATCGATCTAAAAGTTTAAACACAGGCGGTGACGATACGCAGGCGCTAGCCGCTACCATGGCGATTGTGAACTGCATTGCGAGTTCAAGGAGTGTCCACATCCCGTCACCCCAAGCTAGAACAGTTTCGTCTAATTTTGCACCTGCACCAAAGATCGCAAGTAGGATAGCGATCACTGTTAGAATCATGCATACGACCCACGAATCTGGTATCCATCGTTGGGTAAATTTCGAGAGCCGTTCACCTAGCGAACTAACGATACCGATAAATGGTGATGATGAATTATCGTGCGCCATCAATTAATTAATCCGTTGCATGTTCATAGCACTCTATTGCAGTATGATGTTGACCGAAAGCGTTAGTCTTAGTACGCTTGGCCCACTGCATCATACAATAGGTAGTGGCAGGTTCATCATTCGCTTAATGTTTAGGTAGGGGAGTTCATTATGAGCCGATGGCTAGTTGTTGTTGGGGGTGTGTGCATGAACCTCGCATTAGGCTCTTTATATGCGTGGAGTGTTTTTGTTGCCCCGTTAGAGGCTGAATTCGGGTGGGATCGCGCCCAGACCTCATGGGTGTTTTCGATTGCGATCGTCACGTTTGCATTTTCGTTTATCCTGGCCGGGCGTATTCAGGATGCCCGTGGTCCGCGTATTTGTGCAGCAATCGGTGCGACGCTGGTAGGCCTCGGATTTATTCTATCCAGCTTCACTACTTCCCTAACTTACCTCTACGTAGTCTTCGGTTTCATTGTGGGCCTTGGAAATGGTTTCGGCTACGCTACACCAATTCCGGTGGGGTCCAAGTGGTTTCCGGACAAGCGGGGACTGGTTGTTGGCTTGATGGTTGCCGGCTATGGTGCGGGGTCAGCCATCGTGATACCGGTCGCGCAACAACTGTTTGAGGATGTCGGTTGGCGAATGACGTTCCGAATTTTGGGTGTCGGGCTGTTCCTGATGTGTATGCTGGGCACGTTTTTGCTGAGGAATCCTCCAGAGGGGTACAAACCCGAAGGCTGGACTCCCACGCCAGCACCTGAGCGGTCTGATCGTGACATCCCGACGAAAGAGATGCTCGGCCTTCCCGCGTTTTACTTCCTCTGGGTAGCTTACTGTTTAGGCACGACCGCGGGGCTAATGGTAATCAGTCAACTCGTACTGTTTGCTACCAGTGTTGGGGCAGTTGCCGCGGTTGCAGGCTTGTTTGGTGCTGCTGGCAGTGCTAGTGGCCGGATCCTGTCGGGATGGATGTCTGATCTTGTAGGGCGTTTGACAACCCTTCGAATCATGATTTTCGTGTCGGCTTTTGCAATGCCCGCTTTGTATATTGGGCGTGAGCAAGAGCTTCTCTTCTATGTGCTCGTTGCGGTGGTCTATTGGTGTTTTGGCGCGCAGTTGTCGGTGTTTGCCACAACCTCGGCGGACTTCTTCGGAACGCGGCATTTGGGACTCAATTACGGGCTTTTGTTTACTGCTTACGGTGTGGCTGGAATTATTGGACCGCTAATCGCCAGTCGAGTATTTTCGGTATCAGGCAGCTATGCGAATGCCTTTTATATTGCGGCTGGGTTATCCGTGGTCGCACTGTGTTCTATAGCTTTTGCTAAACCACCTAGCCGGGAAATTATCAGCTGACCCGAATCAGTACAACCTGCACGGAAGAATAGCCGTAACCAAAATGAAGAACAGAAATTACGTTGGTCTTGTTGGATCGGCGGTTTTCGTGGTTGTTCTCTGCGGAGTCAGCCTGATTGCTGAACAGGATGACACTGGTTCGCTTATTGGTATCGTGTCAGATGAGATTGGCGGCGTTTTGCCTGGGGCGACAGTGACTGCTCGCAGTACAAACAGCAGGCTGTTTCGAAGCGCTATTACCGATGCGACTGGTAGATATGAGATTCTTAACTTCCCTTTTGGTAGTTACGATGTTGAAGCTTTTCTTCCCGGTTTCACTGGGACATTATTGACTGTGACGGTAGGCTCGTCTGCTGTCAATAGAGATTTCACACTTACTATTGCACCATTGGCCGAAACCGTGAACGTCACGCGGAGTGAGCAGACCCTTACGTCGGTCCCCAACGCTATTGCGTTGATTCAGCAAGATAATGTCGATTTCGCACAGCGAAAAGCTTCAATGGATGAAGCGCTACGTGGTATTCCGGGATTACTTGTACAGAACCGACGCAACTATGGTCTGTCTGGTGGTGTCGGATTGAGTATCCGTTCGCCTCAGCCTAAGTTTTCACTTCGCGGATTAGCCATTATTCAAGACGGCATTCCGATCACAACTGCTGATGGCACAACTGAGCCGGGCAATGTCGATCTTGGTTCGGTTCGACGTATAGAGGTTATTCGTGGACCTAGTTCCGTGCTCTACGGTAATTCAGCCGGTGGCGTGATCAGTCTGTTTACCGAAATTGACCCGTCGCGGCGGTTAACTGTACGCCCTGATATTCAAGTTGGGAGTAATGGTTACCAGCGCCAGCAGATAAGGGTAGATGGACATAACAACACTGGGACCGAATTTATGGGTAGTTTTAGTCGGTTTCAGACTGACGGTTGGCGTGAGCACAGTGCAGCGGAAATTCAACAGACTAATATTGTTGTTCGCCAGGCACTCTCGGCAAACACTCGTCTTGTTGGCATCTTCAATTACTATGATTTACCGTTCGCCGAAAACCCAAGCATGATGAACGAACAAAACGCTCTGACCGACCCACGTGGGACTCGATGGATCGCCGTGAACCAAAATTGGGGAGAAACGACATCACAAGGCCAGTATGGAGCTACATTCGAATATAGCTTTGGTGCACAGATATTTCGCGCCACCGGATGGGGTGTGTCCCGTAATTTTTTTGCGTCGAACCCCGGTCGTGTCATTGACCTTAGCCGGAAAGGTGGCGGTTTACGCTCCGAGTATCTCGGTATGCAGGGTATCGCTCAATGGAGTATGGGTGTCGATGTGTCTTCTCAAAGCGATACCCGAGTGGAATCACAGAACAAAACCACACCCGCCATAGGTCATTTTCGTGGCGACCTATTGGTTAAACAACTTGAAGAAGTCTTGTCAGCGGGTCCCTTCGCGCAGGTTAGTATCTCACCGCATAGCCGAGTCACCATGACTGCCGGTGTCAGATATGACTACTACAACTTTTCAGCGACAGATCTGAAGCCAGACGATGGTGATCAGTCGGGCAAACGCACGATGAACGCGGCGAGTCCTTCGTTTGGTCTAACATTTGCTGCAACTTCCACGTTGAACATTTTTGCCAACTATTCCACTGCTTACCAGACTCCAACGACAGTTGAACTTTCAAATCGCCCCGAAGGCGAGGGCGGTTTCAACCAGCTACTTGAACCTGAGCGAATACGGAGTTTTGAGGTTGGCCTTCGAGGACTTGTGCAACAGGTGCGGCTTCAGTATGAGGTCGCCATGTATCGGTCGCGGTTGCTGGATGCCTTTGTGTCTCAAGAAGGAGCTGACGAACAGACGTACTTTTCTAACGCCGGTGAATCGTCGCGTAATGGCGTGGAGTTGTCTCTTAGGTGGCAGCCGATTTCTCGCTTGGGAGCTAGGATGGCGTACACGCACCAACACTTCAAGTTTGAGAAGTTTGGGAACTATTCTGGAAATTTTGAGCCAGGGGTTCCACCTAACCGATTCTTTGTGGGAGTGGACTATGCCGCGTCGTTTGGTTTGCGATCCAGTGCGTCAGTCCGATGGTTTGACAGCATTTTTGCGAATAATGCTAATACGACCTCAAACTGGTCGTATGCAGTGGTTGATCTCAGATTTGGATTGGATCAGTTGTGGGGCGATAGCGACGTACGGCCATTTTTTGGCGTGGATAACTTATTTAACGAACGCTACAACTCATCTGTGATCGTTAACGCCTGGGGGCAGCGTTATTTCGAGCCGTCGCCGGGACGCGAGATCTATGTTGGTCTTACAATTGGGTTCGGGATTCGCTGAGAGGGTGCGCGCATAGCATTTCCTAGACTTAAGTTTGGCAAGTACAATAACTATTTTGCAAGTAAAATTTAATGGAACCTGCCTCCTGGAAATTTAAAGATGCGGGATCCAATGTTCTTATCTGAAGGTGGAATAGTGAGAGGTTCTCGATGACCGGTGAAGTTGCTTTAAAGATTGACCACGACCAGGCCAATGAAGTGGTTCAGCGTTTTCAACGTGAGTCAACGAAATGGTTATATGGTCTCGATGACGCTGCTCGGATTCTTTCCTGGGCCTTTTTCACACTTATACCGTATACAGACAAGCTAAGTCAGGCCAAGGCTTTACGGCAGCCACACATTATGTTTCGTGGGCCAACCGGAACAGGTAAAACAGACCTAGTCAGTGCTTGTGCAATGGCGATTGACGCGAAGTTTGAACGGATCCAGGGGATGCCAACCTATATGCCAGAAGACATACTTGGTTATGAAACCATAGTAGAAGACATTGATGGCACACGTAAGATTCACTTCAAGCCTGGCAAACTTATGGCCCACATAGTTCTAATTGATGAGGACAACCGTTTGTCAGGCAAGACAAAAGCTGCTGTGCTTGAGGGCATGGAGGAAAGTTCAGCTACGTTGGCATCCGATTATGGGAACTTGGCTGAAGGCAAAATGATTCCTCTGTTTCCGCTGTCTTGTGATTTTAATGATATTGCTGGGCCAAGATTTTTTATGGTTATCTGTACAGAAAATATTTTTGGTGAGGAAGAGGGCACATTCGCTAATCCCGTTGCTCAACTTGATCGCACGACTTTGTCTATAAATATGCTTGATCCAGACAGTGAAGATGACGAACTTAAAATTACTGCCCATAATGTTGTGGGAAAGAAAGTAGAGAAACTGACAAATCTCTACGAGGTGTTAGACATTGCTAATTTTATATTCAATAACGTAAAGATGTCTGAATATGGGCAACAGTACAAAGTCAGATTGATTAGAAATACTAGGCCCCATCGCGTGCAGGGTCGTTCTGCGAGGACCGTAAAAGAGTGTATTAAGGTTGGGATTTCACCACGTGTTCACTTTCACCTTGAAGCTGTAGCCCGTACTTTTGCATTTTTTAATGGTGACATGGTCATTACGCCCGATCACATTAAGGCAGTTGCCGAACCGGTGCTTGCTCACCGTCTGGTTCTAAAGGAGGGCATGGAGTTTACAGTTCAAAAGGAAGAGATCATCCGTCAGGTGATCCAAGACATGGAGATTCCTCCATGGAAATAGAGGAAGTCTTCACCCGTTTTCGTGCAATTAAACACGGGATAAAGTCTAAGAAAAAAGCTACCAGCATTCATTATGGTGAACACAAAAGCGGTTTTAAGGGTTCGGGGTACGATATTGTCGGTGTCGATCAATGGCGGTCAGGACAACCGCTAAAGGACATTGCTTGGAGTCTTAGTCTGCGCACCTTTCCGAAGAAAATTTTTAAAATCGAACGAATGGAGCCAAAGGAGTTTCGAACCATTTTAGTCGTTGACCTATCATATTCGACACTCTTTCAAATTTCGAATGAATCAAATAAAGCACTGTTGCTTTTAGATCTACTCGGTAATATTGGCTTAACCCGTGCAAATGTGCGTGATCCGGTCGGCCTGCTAGCATTTTCTGATCAGATTGAAATTTACCTAAGGCCAAGACATGGAACCTCGCAAATATTTTATATGGTTCACCAAATTTTTGAGAAACTTAAACTCGAAAGGGAATTTCCGACGAAGAGACGCGCTGATTTTTCGTTAGCGTTTAAGTTCTTAGCAACTAGACTTAAGACGCGACACTCAATCATCCTGATTTCTGACTGTGTGGACATGGTTAATGATCAAGAATCAATTGATTTTAAAACTTTAAGGATGTTGTCTTCCAAGCATGACATGATCACACTGATGCTAGATGATCCAGAAGAATTTCGCGTGAAAAGTCGACTTGGTTATATTCGAATTTCAAATATGGAAACTGGAAAACAGACGACAATTTCCGCACGCAAGGGAGGGGCTATTCGTCGGAAGATTATAGAATCTCGAGAAGCGTTACAATTAAAGCTTAAACACAAAAGCGGGATTGATTCTGTTGTCGTAACGCCAGAGAATCATGATGAAACATTGACAAAGTTTCTGATCTCACGAACAGGAACATAAAAGAGACTGTGATGAAGCGAAATAGAATTATTGAGGTTACGGTTAGCATCGTTGTTCTCAGTTTAACGACTTTTGATATACAGGCGACAGCGCAATCAGCTCAAGATTCTGTTGAAGACACTGTGAATATTTCGATGGTGCAAGTCGAGACGCTTGCGTTGGAACCAACAGTTGTTAAGACTGGCGATGTCATTACCCAGACTTATCGTGTTCGATTTTTTGATCTCATTAATGAGGGGAAAGAAATCATAATTCTGGAAGATCGAATGGCTCCGGAAAATCTTCCAGTTGATCCATTTGAGGGTATTTCGCTGGATGTCGAAAAGCGAAAAATCAATGGTGAATATATTTGGAATTTCATGTACGGATTTCGACTTATAAATTCTGAAAAGTCTACCTACACTCTTCCTAGCTTCAGTTTTTATTATTTAGTCCGCGATCTCGGTCAAGATCTCGAAGAAGTTGAGGTTCAGCAGGTTAGTAGTAGTAGTGGTCTCGTTCGCTACGTTACAACACTTACTGAAGTGCCAGTGCTTGATATCCGAGACACGATTGATCTCGGAAATTTTTCCGGTCGAGCCAAGACTTTTCGAGTTTTGGCTTGGATGGTTGCACCTTTACCGTTGTTGGTGTGGGTTGTGATGCTAGTTAGGACTGTTCGTGTCCGACGTTCAAAAATGCTACTACCTGAGGCTAAGCAAGATGAGATGGATGAACTTGAACGCTTGGAGGCACAGATTCCTCAACCACCATCTATTTGGGAAGCTCGTAAAAATTTACATCGTAAGCTCAAGAGCCTTGAGGAATTAGTGTTAAGCACTAACGGTAAAGAACTTTATGAACTTAAACAAAACTTAATCATTGCTATTCGAGAGTACCTTCAAGCTGAGCTACCAGAACTCTATAGGGGTGATACCCCCAAAGACATTAAACTTCACATTGATGATCTTAAAGATGGAGTTCGAAAAGAATCTTTGTGTGTGCTTGTTAATCGGCTTATAGACTATCAGAATGACTTAGAACTTGAGACAATGTTGCCTATAGATGAACCGTCAATCGAAGCATGTACGCTACGAGATGCTCTTAGAATGCTTCGTCCACATATACAGCTTTGGACACATATTAAGGGGATTTTAGGATTTGGATAGAGTCTAGTAATAGTTGCTATGATTTTGAAAGATATTGCGGCGTTTATAAACTCAGGTTTACTGGAATTTACTGAGACAGAATTTCAGCAAGTTCGCTATGGTGATTTCGGCATGGGTTTCATTCTGACTGTTTTGGTGTTGTTGGCCCTAGTATTCACTGTTGGACGTCTTGTGCTGCGGAGACCGAGACACAACCGTCAGCATTCGGGTTACGAAGTCGAAAACAAATATCAAAAAAGCCTATTGGTAAAAATCTCTTACATGGTACCGAAGGTATTGATTGTGGGTGGATTAGTGTTGATTTTGTTTGCAGCAGCTGATCCATTTCTAACAGCAACCGAAGAGGTCAGTGGTTACATTGAGTCTAGGGTTCGTATTGATCTCGTTGACACGTCTGGTTCGATGGCATGGGAATTTCCAGACGCTAGAAAATCAAAGGCTGAAATTGCACGCGAAGCACACCTTAAATTTCTAGAAATGCGTCGTGATAAGAATGATCGAGTTTCACTCTGGCTTTTTGCAACCTATCCTTACATGGTGGACGATTTCGTTACAGATGATGAGCTATATTATTTTCAGGTATTGGATGCACCTTATGTGATGACTCAGCGCCTTGATAAGGCAATGATAGTACCTCAAGACAAGGTCAGGATTATTCCAGCAGAAGGAGATACAAATATTATTCGTCCGATGCAGGCAATCTTGAAACACTTCGATCGGGACGAGGCATTAACGGGTAGCTCAGGGAATCAGGGTCGAGCTCTTCTTATTATTACGGATGCAGCGGTTGACGAATTTCCTACCAAAGAATTTGCTGAGCTTAAGAAACGCAACATTATCCCTTACATGATTTACATCAATACAGGTGATGTTCGGTGGATGAACAGCAATCAAAACAGGACCACGCCTAGGTTAATTGAAATGCTTCGTAACAATGGTGGAGATTATTTTGATGTGACTGACCAGGACAGTCTGGATCGAGCATATCAGGCTATTGATGAGCGTGAAGCAATAAGGGTTGAAGTTAAGCATCGTGCGTTTAAAGTGCCAATTTTTTCTCGGTTTCTCACGGCAGCAATGCTACTACTGATTATTGGGATTCCTATGGGTTTCGTGGCGGAGCTGTTTTTGGGCACTACTCCATAGAAAGTAGCGTAAGGAGTTAAGCATGCGATTAACTAATTTATTTGACAGAGATCAGGCTTTCAAATATGTCGTTACATTTGTGTTTGCTATTCTCTTCCTTGTCGTAGTGTCAGTATTGTCTTTTAATTTGGCTGGTTTTTATAATCAACTTGACAGTCTCAGTGACAGTGTGCGTCGTGGGGATTTTGAGGGTGTTGAGCTTCAGTTAAATGAAGTATCCGAGTTCTATCAAACAAGTGAGGGATGGGGTCTGCAGTGGTTAGCCGATACTTATCTCTTTAAGGATTCATTGATCAGGCAGGCATCCTACAGTTATTTGACGAAAGACTATGAAACAGTTGTCAACGAATTAGCTAATGAAGTTGACGACTTTCGGACTTCATTTTTGTTGGCTAATGCTAAGTTTCAGTTAGCACGACAGCGATACCGTGCCATTAGCAGCGAAGACCCAGAAGGCGATTCTTTGAAGGAATCAATTATTCAAGAAGTCCTCGACGACATCAATCCTGATTATGAACGTGCATTACGTAGTGACAACACTGATCGCTTTAACTATAAGTGGAACTATGACCTCACGAGTGACGTTGCGGCTATCCGTAGAGCCTTGGAAATGCCTAGTGATGATGAGCCTCCGCCTGAGCTAGAAAGAATAAAGGGTGAAGCTACACCAACTCGCCGACGTCGAGGCTAATGTATGTGAATGCCTAGTCCTATTTTGGACGGGACTGAGGTAAAAACACTTGAGCGATTTTCTAACCGTCATTGAAAATAGTATTGAGTTTGCTGACCCAGGCTACTTGATCGTACTACCGATCGCAGGATTGCTGTTTTTGTTTGGGTTGGCGACATTTGTATTACTTCGATTTTTTCGTCCTGTCAGAACCTACGGTTCCTCCTATCCTTTTTTAGGTCATGTGAAATTTTGGTTCTTTACGATTATCGTGCTGGCAATTGTTACGGTAGCTGCAGCTCGTCCGTATTTGGTTACGGGAGCACGAAGTTTTAAACGAGGCAATGTTGATGTAGTAGTGATTATCGATGGTTCGGCTTCAATGTGGGTGAAAGACCTGGGCTCGTCTCGACTTGAACTAGCCATTCGAGAGATATCGAACCTGTATGTGGACGGTATTCTCACAAACGGTGATCGTGTGGCTTTGTTCGTCTTTGGTACAACAGCAGTTCGAAAAGTTCACCTATCTTCTGATGCAGAAAGGTTTATTGAACAGGTGAACAGAGTGGCACCTCCGGAAACTCTTTACGGTGACGCATTTCCATGGGACAGTGATATTACTTCGGCTCTCGAGCACTTGTATCAATCACTTGATAATCAGGATCGTTTCGAATCAGGCGAGGAAGACTGGTTTCCCAATCAACGATCCGATCGTCTCGTATTGTTATTCACGGATGGTGATTATCTGACCGATAATCCTGAACAAATATTGCGTTTAGATATTGCGCTATCAGAGTTTCGTCAGCGGGGACTAGTCGTTTATCCAGTTGGGATCGGCTCGCGAACTGGTTTAGATCTTGATGTTGTGTTACAGGATTACAAGTTAGGGATAGACTACGATCCTTTGTTAGCTGCTGACCTAGCAGGGATCCATACTCGACTCGAAAACGAAAGCATTCTAATGTTTGAGCAACGCACGGGTGGTCGATCATTCATCCTTGACAGTGCAGAGATTTCCTCGACAATGTTTCTTCGTAACGCCATCGATTCTCATCGCGGTATATCTTTTCAAGTTGTTCCTTCCGATGAGCAGCAGGAGTTGTGGCAAATAGCACTTGTTTTTGCTGTGTTTTTCCTCGTTCTCGCTGTGCTGTTCTATTGATGTTAAAAGTTTTGAGTAGATTAGTTTTCCATAGGTTTATCTAGAATTCCGGCTTCTTGTCTGACAAATCGTACTAAATTAGACATATCTTCATCTCCATAGCCCTGGGCAATTAACTTGTCTTCGATATCGGTCACTAAGCGTGCAACTGGTAGCGGCACCTTGTACTCATTTGCTAGAGCTAATGCAATACCTAAATCCTTTCGGTGGAGACGAAGCTTGAAACCAAGTGTGTAATCATTGTTTAGCATCTTTTGTGACCGATTATTAAGGATCCAAGAACTTGCCGTTCCGCCAGACATAGCTTCGATAACTCGTTCAGGATTCGCACCCGCTCGGGAAGAAAGTGTAAGGGCTTCAGCTAATGCCATAAAGGTTCCGGTGATGACAACCTGGTTTGTCATTTTTGCAATCTGTCCACATCCCACAGGTCCAATATGAGTGATTCTATTTCCGATAACCTGAAGCACTGGTCGCGAGCGTTCAATATCTTCTTCTGTGCCGCCGCACATGATTGCAAGCGTGCCTTGGATTGCTCCTTCCACTCCACCGGATACTGGAGCGTCAACAAATCCAACATTTTTAGCTCGAAGTTTCTGTGCAATTCGTCGTGTGGCTTCAGGAGATATCGATGAGCAATCGATCACAAGACTGTTTGGCTTCAAGACATTAATAGCGCCTTGTGATGGGTCAAGTAGGACGCTTTCGACATCCGGCGTGTCCGATACACATGTTAAGTAGATTTCTGCCTCTGTCGCAGCGGCTACTGGACTTTCTGCGCGGATAGCCCCAAGTTGTTCGAGCATTTTTTCTTTGCTTCTAGTCCGATTGTGGACGGTTACCTCGAATCCAGCCTTAAGTAGATTGGATGCGATTGGCCCTCCCATAGTTCCCAAGCCAACGATCGAAATCTTCATCGTGTTTATGTTCCTTTCCTTTTATGATCGCCCGTTGAAAGATCATATTACAGTGTCAGCAATTAGGAGGTTAGTATCGAGTGAGGGGAGTATTTTAATACAATCCATGAGAGTATCATGGGTTTCAGAAGCATTGGACTAAACATAACCAAGTGCTTCAAAATAGAAGATTGTTAAACTATGATCAAAAGTTATTATTTTCTTTACACATGACTCTAAAGTCTAAAACTGATCACGAGGTACACGTTTACCTCTTACCCGTCGGGTCGAGTCAGTATGAACTGTACTTTGAACCAACTGATGATGAGGATTTATCGAATGTGAAAAGCTCTGAGTTGGGTGCCATGCGTGTATTCTATTCAAGGTTTAAGGAGATGCTTGCTGAAGCTCAAGCAGTTAGGCAGTCTAATGATGATTCTGTGGTTTCTGTAGAAACGATAGCGAAGCGGCCCTTATTAGTACGTGCAAGAAATTGGTTACTCTCATGGATTGCCGAGGCAATTATGGAAGAGCGCCTGTTATGGCAGTTACGAACTAGACATCAGGCCTTACTGATATATCCAGACGATATCGATTTCGAGCAGGCTATCAAGTTTTCCCAAACTAGTTTTCAAAGAGACGTAGATAGGCATCGTTTCTGGTTGATTATCGATGTAATAATGGCTTTAATACTTGGTCCGCTGTTGTTCTTTATTCCAGGGCCAAATCTGATCGCGTACTATTTTGTATTCCGTAGCGTTGGTCACTTTCTTTCATGGCGAGGGGCGCGGAATGGTTTACGCGACATAACTTGGCATGCATGCCAGAGTGCATCTCTCGTTCAATTGAGAGAAATTCTTACACTTGAGTTTTCTGAGCGCACTCAGCATGTACGTGCTATAGAGGCACAACTTGGACTGAAGCACCTTGTTGCGTTTATTCAACATATGGGTGCTCGTTTTCCAGTTCAATCTCGGACTTCATGATATACTTCGCGCGCTTCTTTTAGGAGCGTTGCCTCTTCAAAAATTAAATAGATTATGTTCTTTGTCGCTTGTGTCAACCAGCTCGTTGTTATGGTGTGTATCTTGCTTGCTACGGTAAGTTCTGTTTCTACGCAGACTCTCGGAGTTGTCAGACCGCAGGCAACCGTAGCGCGTCAACAAGGCGGCTTGACAGGTTTTAGAACTTCATTAGACATTAAGCACTTAAATGGTTCAAATGCTGACCAACCGTTTAATTGGGACCTCGATGTTTCACTCGATTTTGATCTCCTAGATTTAGGAATTATTCGAGGTAATCTTTTTGGAAACTTTGAAACAATTATTGGCGGAGAGCTTCGTGCGGTCGATCCGAACCAAAGCAATTATATAATTGACACCTCAATTTTTATTCGATTGCCTCGTGGTGAGCTTTCTACTGCTTTTCATCATGTTTCTCGTCATCAAATTGATCGACCAGATACAGGTAGTATCTCGTGGAACATGGTCGGCATTTCCTACGGTGATCAGTTAACTATCGGTCAAGTAGAGCTTGATGTTGGAGCGCGTGCTATGGGCACAATACAACGAGCTGGCGTGGATTACAGGGGTCAGTTTGAAACGTATTTCAAGATCTTACGGGTTATCAACCAAAAGCTATCTGTTATCGCGAGCGTCGATGGTGTGATCGTTCCTGTAGAGGCTACTTTCTTCGGAAGAAACACACAACACGGTGGGAGAATTGAAGGCGGGGTCAGGCTTCGATCTAAAGTTGGTAGTTTTGATATGTTTGTAGCGTGGGAACAGCGGATCGATGCAAGCGCATTAAGACACCAGACAGTTCGCTGGACTCAATTTGGCTTTCGTTTGAATTCGCTATTGCCGTGAATGGTCTATGACATAATTAATAAAATGAATATTAGATTACGTTTAATAGTGGTTTGTGTTACGGCGAGTTTGGCAATTGCATTCGGGGCAATAACATTAAATAGTGCTGTTCGTCCACCCAAGATCAATTATCAGATTTCTACTCTAGACAATGGCTTAAAGGTAGTGTTGTCTGAGGATCATTCTACACCGATCGTACATGTTGAATTATGGTACGCGGTTGGGTCTAAAAACGAACTCCCTGGTCGCACTGGCTTCGCACATTTATTCGAGCATTTAATGTTCAAAGGTTCGAAGAACGTACAGTCAGATCAGCATCTCGCATTCATCTCACGTGTTGGAGGTGACGGAAATGCTTATACAACAGAGGATGCAACTGTTTTTTGGCAAACAGTTCCGGTGCAATATCTTCCGCTAGTCTTGTGGTTGGAGGCCGATAGAATGGCCACGTTACAAATTGATCAGAAAGCGCTCGAATCTGAACGCGAAGTTGTCAAAGAAGAACGTCGCTGGCGTTACGAAAACGAACCGTTTGGACTGTTGGCGGAAATCGTTTTTGACCACGCGTTTACTACTCATCCATACAAGCACACTACAATCGGTGCAATGGCAGATCTAGAAGCGGCTGAAATTAACGATGTAAAGGAATTTTATGACACGTACTACGTGCCAGAGAATGCAACCCTCGTAATAGTTGGAGATATCGATGTTTCCAATACATATCAGATGATCGAACACTATTTTGGACGTGTGCCGAAAGCATCGCAGTCGGTATTGCGGGATATTCCCCGTGAGCCACTACAGCGTGCCGAACGCCGTATAACAGTCCAAGCAGATAATTGGCCACTTCCGGCGGTTGTCGTAGCTCACCACATTACTTACGATGGGCATCCAGATGCTTATCCTTTGCACATTGCTTCTAAGGTTCTTTCAGATGGCCAAAGCGCAAGAATGTATCGACGTCTGGTTTATTACGAACAACTGGCACTTTCTGCTTTCGGTCAGGGCAATATTATCGATGATCCCAATCTATTCTATGCTGTAGCAATTGTGTCACCTGGACGTACTCCTAATGAGGTTGCTGATGCACTTATCGAAGAGTTGGAACGATTAAAGCGAGAGCCAATTAGTGATTTGGAATTACAACGGACAAAGAATCAGTTTTCTCGAGATTATATTATCGGCCGGATTACGAATGCCCAGAGGGCCTCGCACCTTGGTCACGCAGTTGCGATTCATGACGATATAACAACAGCAGACAGCGAGTTTGACATTTTTATGAACATTACCAAGGAAGATGTGCAAAGGGTTGCCCAAACGTACTTTACAGACAACAATCGTTTGGTTTTGACCATCCTTCCTCGTGACCGTCGTCAGAATTAAGGAGATCAATCACTTGAGGAAATTTAGTATCTTGCTAGTTGAAAAACCAAACGGATATAGAACGAGATTTTTTGTAACTATTCTGTTGTGTGTCGTACTAGACATAGTTTCTGTAGCCCAGACTTCACAGTGGCCAAGGGAAAATCCACCACCGCCACTTTTTGCACCAAAAGTTGAATTTCCTGATTATGAGTTACGGCAACTCAATAATGGTCTTCAAGTGGTAATTATCGAGTCACGTGAGCAACCGGTTGTTAACGTTCGTTTGCTCATTCGAGCTGGCACTTCTAGTGATCCAACTGATAAGCCTGGCGTGGCTGCTCTCGCAGCTCAGTTGCTAGACCAGGGAACAACCGGTCGAACCGCCCAAGAGATCGCTGCTTCAATTGATAATGTCGGAGGTTTTTTGTCAGTGGGGGCAGGTGCAGATTTTAGTTTCATTAACATTCTTGTAATGAATGACAGATTTAATTTTGCACTAGAACTATTATCTGATGTTACTCGTTATCCAGCCTACCTGTCTTCAGAACTCGACCGTCAACGTCAACAGATGCTTTCTGGCATGCAAGTGAATCATGAAGATCCAGAATACGTTGCAAATATGATCTTCGAAAGGCTTATCTACGGGTCGCATCCATATGGTAACCCTTATGCTGGCACACCCGAATCGGTGAGACGGATTACTCGGATGGATCTACAAACATTTCATAAGAGTCACTATTTACCGAACAATGCAATCCTAGCAATCGTTGGAGATGTGTCATCAGAAGAGACATTTAATGGCATTGTCCGGGCGCTGGGTGATTGGGAAAGAGGTGATTTTCAGGTTTCGGATCCTGTAGATCCGCCTATCTCAAGGCAGAGATTGATCCTTGTCGACAAACCTGGCGCAGTGCAGACAGTTGTTCGTGTAGGGCATCTAGCATTGCCACGGTCTCACGAAGACTTTTTGGCATTGGATTTAGCAATTAAGATTTTCGGTGGCGAAGGAGGTAATCGGCTAGGCAGTCTGCTCCGAACGGATAAGTCGCTAACCTATTCGGCATCTGCGGAACTGGCGGGACACCAATTTTCTGGAAGTTTTATGGCAAAAACGGAAACGCGATCATCTGCCACTATTGAAGTATTACGCCTGACTGTCGATGAGATTTCCCGTTTAAAGCGAGAGCGTGTACAGCGAGCCGAATTGATTGACGCTCAAGCTTATCTCGCAGGTCATTTTCCATTGACGATCGAGACTCCAGATGCCATCGCAACCTTAGTGTTGGAAGCATTGTTGTACGGGCTCGACCTCGACGCTATAGAGAAATATGCAGAGAGTATTAATGCTATGACAATTAATGACATTCAACGAGCAGCAAGTAATTATTTAAATCCAGACTCTCTATCAATAGTCTTAGTTGGAGATTGTTCGACATTCGCCGATTCTCTTGCTGGGATTGGCTTCGACGATTATGAAATTTTTTCCATGTCCGAGTTGGATCTTTCAGATTTGAATTGATTGATTAATAAGTATCTTCAAAATTTAAATTTCCTAGAAAAATCATATTTAAAGCATCCAGTTTTTAGAGTTAATTATCTTGATGAAAGTTTTAATTTCTTGTGGCGAACCATCAGGTGATATGTACGCAGGAGCGTTGGCTCGCGAGATCCATGCACTTGATCGGTCCGCTGATGTTTTTGGAATGGGTGGGAATTGGTTCCATGAAGGAGGAGGTCGTCTCGAAGCAGATTATCGTGGGCTTGCTGTTACAGGATTATCAGAAGCCTTGAGAGTAATTCCTCGATCACTAACGTTATATCATCGTCTTGTTAAATTGGCAAAAGCAGAGCGTCCGGATGTCTTTGTTCCAATTGATTTTCCTGATTTTAATTTTCGTCTTGCTAGCACGCTTAAGCGATTAGGAATTCCTGTTGTCTATTACGTATGTCCACAGGTATGGGCTTGGCGACGGCGTCGTCTTTTTTCGATTAAGCGTTTTGCAGCTCAAGCGTTAGTCATTTTTAAATTTGAGGAAGAGCTCTATCGCGAAGCGGGTATTCCCGTTCAATTTGTTGGACATCCGTTAATAGATATATGTAAACCTGAACCGATCCGAGATGTCATTCATCGTGCGATCAATTTTGATCCGACTAAACCCACTGTTGCACTATTTCCTGGTAGTCGTCAGAATGAAGTTCGAGCGATATTGCCAGATCTCGTTAAAGCTGCAAGTTTGATTGCTTTACGCTTGCCTGGAGTGCAATTTTTAATTGCTCGTGCTCCTAATCTCGCCGATGACATTTTTAATTCATTGTCTGATTTATCAGAATTGCCACATACGGTTGCCGTATTCGAGGCTCGAAGCGAAGAAGTTTTATCTTCTTGCGATGTCGTTGTAACTGCATCTGGCACAGCAACTGTACAAACTGCGATTCATGGACGGCCGATGGTGATTGTGTATCGTTTGTCACCGTTGACTTATAGGTTGATTAGGAAATTTGTTCATGTCGATGCCATTGGAATGGTTAATTTAATTGCTGGAGAAAAAGTCTCGCCCGAACTAATTCAAGACGAATTCACCCCATCGGCAGTTGCTGCTGAGGTGCTTAAGTTTTTTGAAAATGATTCTTATGTTGAGCATACGCGTAGCAAGCTAAAACAGGTATGTATGCAGTTAGGAACACCAGGTGCAAGTCGTCGAGCAGCTGAAGCAGTAGTTGCAGCAGCAAATAATTCTTTACAGTAATTTTAAAAAAACCAAGAAGAAGATAAAATATATAACCATGTTTAAATACGCGCTCTTTACTTTATATTGGATGGTTTTTCTTACGGTTGCGACATTCTCGCAGACCAATACCGGAGAAATTAGCGGTGTTGTTGAGGATAGTTCTGGAGGTGTACTGCCTGGGGTTACGGTAGTTGCTGAGCACATGGCTAATGGTTTTATTGTTGAGAGAGTTACTGATAGTAGTGGTCGTTTTTTCATGTCTTCATTGCCAATTGGCGAGTGGGAACTAACGGCCTCACTTGTTGGTTTTAAACGTTCCATTCAGACCGGATTGACCCTCGAGATTGGCAGTGTTGCCGAATTGAAATTCAATCTTGATATTGGTCAGCTTACCGAGGAAGTTACAGTCGTTGCAACTGCGCCGTTGCTACAGTCAACAACTGCTGAGATCAGTGATGTTATTGATAGTCGAAGTGTCGAGCAGATTCCACTCAATGGACGTCAGTTTCTCCAACTGGCACAGTTGAGCGATGCTGTGGTTGTTCCTCCAGGTGGAACCCGTGGCGCTGCTCTACAGCAGGCTGGACCACTGCCGAATGTGGGAGGGCAGCGTGCAGGTCACAACATTTACTTACTAGACGGCGTGAAAATCACAGATGAATTATTTAACAATCTTGTGATTAACCCTTCGGTAGATTCAATTCAAGAATTTAAAATTCAGAAATCGATGTACCCTCCGGAGTTTGGCGGGAAAGCATCAGCACTCATAAATGTTGCAACAAAATCTGGGAGTAATCTCTATAGTGGGAGTGTATTTACCTTCATTCGAAATGAACGTTTTGATGCGCATAATTTCTTTGATGTCAAAAATGAACCCGTGCCTCCACTTAATCAGGGACAATTTGGTGGAACTTTTGGTGGACCGCTTCTTCAAGACAGAACATTCTTTTTTGTTAGCTATGAAGGACAGCGGACAGACCGGTCAGTGACCAAGACATTTTCTGTCCCATCAGATGCTGTTCGTAGCGGAGATTTTTCAAGCCTTGATCCAATTTGTAATCCGTTAACAATTGATGCTGTTACAGGTATATGTGGAAGTTGGTTTCCTGGTAATAGGATTCCAACTAACCAGATTGATCCGATAGCCACTGCATTTCTCAACAGCGTGCCGAAGTCATCAGGTCCTGGAGAAGTACAGAACTTGACGGCGATTGGTAGACTTAAACAGAATATCGATCAGTTCAGTCTTCGAGTTGATCAGCGTCTCGGGTCGAGTCATCAATTGTTCTTCCGCTTTAGTACATTTGATGCTAGTGATTTGCAACCATTTGGTACTAGTGTGCAACAGGAATCACTCGTTCCAGGATTCGGTCGAACTCTTGATACCAAAACACGAAATATTGCCTTGAGTCACACGCAAACCTTTGGAACAAAGATGCTTAATGAGTTTCGTTTTGGGTGGATGAGTGTGGATGGTGGGCAGGGAAGCATAAACACTGGAAACGGATTTTCACAAACCGTTGGCCTGAACGGTGTTACAACTGATCCTCGCGACATAGGCTTTCCACAGATCAACACTGCTGGTCTTTACAGTGTTATGGGTGACCCGACCACTTTCATAACCAGAAAAAATGAGCACTTTGAGTTCTATAACAATTTTCTTATCGATTCTGGAAACCACCGAATTAAGTTTGGAGCTTACCTGTTTCACTTAAAATTTCGTCCAGAGAATCCTGATACAGCAAGAGGGGCGTTTACGTATACGGGCCAGTTCAGTGGCAATGCCATGGCAGATTTTTTGCTTGGATATCCCGTTTTAGCGAAGGCAGGTATTGGTGGACGTGGCAGCGAAGATGGTCGGACAAATTGGTTTCACTTGTATGCGCAAGATGATTGGCGTATGCGGGACAATTTGACCGTGAATTTTGGGTTAAGGTATGAACTCAACGCTCATATGACAGATGTTAATAATCGCCTATCGACGATTGATCTTTCTGTGCCAGGAGGTCGTTACGTTATTGCCAGTGATAAACATGGAAATATTTCACCGACAGCCAAAGAGCTTCTTCCACTCATTCCTATTCCATGGGTAACTTCTTCAGAAATTGGATGGGATAATAGTCTTCTTAGGCCTAGCAAGAAGAGATTTGCTCCACGGGTTGGTTTTGCATTGACACTTGGGGAAGGCGACAGCACGGTGATTAGGGGGGGGTACGGTATCTTCCTGAATCAGTGGGCATATAGTGTGCAAACATCATTTACTCGGAATCTCCCATTCTTTTTTATGAAGCAGGTCGATATTCCCATTGAGCAGCGAGTTCCACTTTTCACTACTGGGAATATTTTAAATGCCGATTCAACTGGAAGTATTGGGGGCTCGATCATGGACCACGATTTTCAGGTCGAGTACACGCAAACTTGGAGTGGTGGTATCCAGACGGAAATCTTAGAGAGCACATTGTTTGAGGTTTTCTATATGGGGTCGTACACTATTGGGGCAGATAATTCAACAATTCACAATGTGCCAGTTCCAGGCCAAGGTCCGATTGCATCAAGGCGTGACATTCCAGAATTAGCTAGTATTCGAGCTATTCGTTTTGATGGAAAATCAATCTACCACGCGGTAACATTCAAAACAGTACGTCGTCTAAGTAACAACGTATCTTTCAATGCAGCCTATACGCTATCTAAATCTAAGGATGATGCATCGAGTCCAGGTGCAACAGCATTTGAAACCAACGTGCCTCAAAATGTACGCAATATTTTTCCGGGTGAAGATGCTCTGTCGAGTTTTGACCACCGTCATCAGTTCGTTGGCAGCGGTACTTATGAGTTTCCGTTTTACCGTGATTCTGGGGGTTGGGCAGAAGCCTGGTTCGGTAATTGGCGCATGAACGGTATTGTCACGCTACAGTCTGGTGCACCCTTCACAGTAAATATCGTAGAAGATCGAGCAAATATAGGATCTGGTCCGGCACAACGGCCAAATTTGAATGGAGATCCAAATCTTCCTAGGAATAGTCGTTCACCAACTCGGTGGTTTAATACCGATGCCTTCTCATTACAGGATTCTTTTACCTTTGGCAATGCACCTCGAAATCCGGTCTTTGCACCAGGTTTTGCTAACGTTGATCTATCATTACAAAAAAGTTGGTTCTTTATAAATAGCAGCCGTTTAGAATTTCGCTGGGAAATTTTTAACGTTTTAAATCACGCTAATTTTCACTTACCAAACCGATATTTTGGTTCACCGAATTTCGGTCGAATCTTTAGTGCACACAATGCTCGTGAGATGCAGTTCGGACTTCGGTACAGCTTCTAGGACACACTTTTATATAGTTACGTATTTCCCAGTAATTTTAATAATCGTTTTCGTATGGTCACAACTAATCAAATTAAAACTCGGGCGTACGAGCTTGGATTCGAACTGTGTGGTGTAGCTCCAGCAAGGGCTTTTCCTGAGTTACGATTTTTGGCTTCTTGGCTTGATAGCGGATATGCCGGTGAGATGCATTACATGACTAGGACGGCCGATTCTCGGAAGGATGTGAGAACCGTTCTTCCGACAGCACGCACTGTTATTGCACTTGGTACTGTATACAACGTCGATCGTCCGTATTCCATCCAAAATGATGATCCTAATTGTGCAGGGATTTCTCGCTATGCGTGGGGTTGTGATTACCACACTGTTATTGGAGATCGCACCAAAACGCTTCTTGAGTGGATGCAAGCCACAAATGATGGACCTTTCGATGCTAAAACTTATGTAGATACAGGGCCTGTTCAGGAACGTGTTTATGCACAGCATGCTGGATTGGGATGGATCGGAAAGAATACCTGTTTAATTAATCCCGATCTTGGCTCTTGGCTGTTTTTGTCAGAAATTATTTGTAGCCTTCCACTTGAGACGGATGCTCCTTCTTTTGACCAATGCGGTACTTGTAGTTTATGTCTCGAAGCTTGTCCAACTCAGGCAATTGTTGAACCGTGGGTGCTCGATGCTTCTCGTTGCGTGTCCTACTTAACGGTTGAACTTAAAGGGGAAATACCAGAGTTGTTACGTGAGCCTATCGGTACAAATGTGTATGGTTGCGACATTTGTCAGGAGGTTTGTCCGTGGAATGAAACAGCCGAGCGATCGATTGATAAGGCGTGGCAACCAACCAAGATCTTTGATCAACCAAAGCTTGCTGAGCTGTGGAAGCAGACGGATGATTCGCTTCAGTCGGTCGTTAAAAGTAGTGCAATGTCTCGTGCCGGACTCAAGGGTTTGCGTCGTAATATAGCGGTAGCTCTTGGCAACAGTCAGACAGCTGAATCTGAGGAAGCTTTGTCTGAATTGGGTTCAGATGATTCACGCTCTGATCATATTGTCGATAAACATGTATCTTGGGCACGTTCAAAATTGCAACAGAAAGATCAAAAATAAGATAAATATCTTAGCGGTTACTTTATGTTGGCATGCCAGATTTATCAATACTAGTTGCAATGTCCTTGTAATCAAGATTGAAATTGGTAATTAACGCAGTCGCCTGTTCGAGACCATAGCGCGCATAAGATACAGCGTTGGTGAGTGAGCTCCCGTGAAGGCATCTACACGAATCTAGTAAAGCAGTTCTTTGAACGTCGGTTCAGTGCCAGGAGACAATATTGAGAGCCAATCTCATTTCTTTAGAAGTATCGAGAGTCAATCTCATTAAGTAACAATGACTAGTCTATTGATTAGTTATTTCAGTATTATTCATTTATAGATTAACTGTTCCAGGTTTGTTTTAAAATTTAAACACTCCTGAATCTTTATTTAAAGGAGGAGATATTATGGTTAAAAAGAAGGACGTTCTAAAGCAGCAGCTCATTGATGGTCTAAATAATGATCTTAACCACGAACTTGAGGCCGTATTACGCTACCTTTATCATGTGTCCTCAGCGACCGGTCTATTAGGGCACGAATTGCGAGAAGAGCTTCAAGCAGATCTACAAAGTGAACTAGAACACGCAGTATTTCTCGCAGATAAGATTACAGCGCTGGGAGGAGAAGTGCAGATTAACCCTTCGATGCCAAAGAAGGTTAGGACAGCAAAACAGATGATACAAATTGATATTGAAGCGGAACATCAGGTAATCGCAAACTATGCGAAACGTGTTGCGCAAGCTGAGTCTTTCGGGGACAAAGGGCTCGTTATAAGGTTGGAAGACCTTCTAGCTGAGGAGACTGATCACGCTGAGAGTTTGGAACGGCTTAGTAGATAGCATCGCGTAGAAATAGTATCCCGTGTGTCAAATTTATTTCCGAGTGCCATAGCACTGTGACTATTTAACAGTCTATCGGATAGATACTTACGGAGACTGTCCGTTAAATTTCAGGCGATCACACTTTTTGACTGATACATATAGAGCGCACTAGTGTCAATATAGATTGCCCACTGATCTGGTGCAGCAATAGTGAGACTCCGTTACACTGAAAATTTAGCACTATATACAGAAATGGAAAAACCTTGCCTAAATCCAAGAAATATCTGACTTCACTTGTGTGGCAGGAAGCACGAAACTTGGTATGGCACCACAGACGTCGCCTATCTCTCGGTCTTATCTTAATGCTTGTAAGTCGTTTTTCGGGATTGTTGTTACCGGCAATGTCGCAGTACGTCATTGACGATGTCATCCCGAATGGACGCAGTGATCTGTTGTTGGTTCTTGCTTGTTTAGGACTTGTTGGAACAACTATTCAAGCAGTGACATCCTTTGGTCTGTCTCAGGTGCTTGGAGTGGCAGCACAGCGAGCTATTACAGAGATGCGAAAACAGGTAATGTCTCACGTTACCCGTTTACCAATTCGGTACTTTGATTCAACTCAAACAGGAATCTTAATCTCTCGAATCATGACCGATGCCGAGGGCATTCGGAACCTGGTAGGCACAGGGCTAGTTCAGTTGTTAGGTGGTTTCGTAACGGGCATCTTAGCCCTTGGTGTTCTGTTTTATCTTAATTGGCAGTTAACTAGTTTGATGTTAATCATTCTGCTTGGGTTTGGTGCTTGTATGTCATTTGCGTTTTCCAAACTTCGTCCGATCTTTCGTGAACGCGGCAAGATCAACGCGGAAGTAACTGGGCGTTTGGCTGAGACATTAGGCGGAATTCGCATTGTGAAGGCATATACAGTTGAAAAACGAGAACAGATTGTGTTTGCAAAAGGTGCGCATCGTTTATTTCGTAACGTTGCAAAGTCAGTTACTGGTGTATCAGCTGTTGCGGCTATTGCCACTTTCATCATGGGTGGTATCGGAGCCTTGATGATCTTGCTCGGCGGACAGGCACTTATAGCTGGAACGTGGACTACTGGGGCACTCGTACAGTACATCATCTTTACGGGTTTGGTAATTACACCTGTTGTGCAGATCTCGAATGTTGGCACACAGCTCACAGAAGCATTTGCCGGGCTCGACCGGATCCGTGAACTTAAGAGCATGGTGGCCGAAGATGAAGGAGATGAGGCACGAACATTCCTAGATGAAATTAAAGGTGACGTACGTTTGAAACATGTTTGGTTCGAGTATGAGAGCAACGTGCCAGTGCTAAAGGACATATCGTTAATTGCAAATTCAGGCACGACGACTGCACTTGTGGGTTCAAGCGGATCCGGCAAAAGCACTCTGGTCAGTCTTGTGATGGCATTTAATCATCCACAGTCTGGTCAAGTATTGGTTGATGGTCACGATTTGAAAGAGATTCGACTCAAAGATTACCGATCGTGTCTTGGAGTAGTTCTACAAGACAATTTCTTATTCGATGGAACCATAGCTGAAAACATAAGTTTTTCGAAGCCGAGCGCTACGCTTGAGGAAATCATTCAAGTTAGTCGCTTAGCACATTGCGACGAATTTATTTCTGAGTTCTTAGATAGATACGACACAATCGTTGGTGAGCGAGGCATTAAACTTTCTGGTGGACAGCGGCAGCGTGTGGCAATTGCTAGAGCGATTCTGGCCGATCCGAAAATATTAATTCTCGACGAAGCCACTTCGAGTCTAGACAGCGAGAGCGAAGCGATGATTCAAGATGGCCTCAGCAATTTGCGCCGAGGGCGAACTACCTTTGTTATAGCTCACCGATTATCAACTATCCAAGAAGCTGATCAAATTCTTGTTCTTGAAGGTGGTGCCATTGTTGAGCAGGGTAGACACAACGACTTGCTATTAGCTAACGGTAGGTATCGACAGCTTTATAACACACAATATCGCTTAGAGCGAAACAGGTTTATCAACCCAGGTGAAGATTTTACACCTGAGTTGCCGTCTGGGAGTTTGGCAGCAGATGATGCTCGAGACACTAATACCCTGTAGTTATTTTTATCAATACTCAAGAGTGTATTCACTAAGTGTTAATGGTATGAGTCAAATTCAGATCAAACATCAGAGTCCTTTAAATTGTGTTGTGCTTACAGTTGCGGTTGTATTAATTATTAGTTGTTTTAAAACGACAGTTTTTGGCGAACAGAAAACTGGTACCATTACTGGTTACGTCAGGGTCGAGATGATTCCAGACACGGTAATGCTAGAAGTGATGACCGACCAAGAGGTATGTGGAAAAGAAATTCAAGATTTTACAACTCTCGTCGATCCCATTTATGGAGTAGCTAATGCTGTTATTTCTGTAAGGGGTCTTGTTTGGAATGAGGATCCACCAGAAGCTGTTATTAATAACAAAGGTTGCCACTTCGTTCCGAGAGTCCAGGTCGCGAAACCTAGAAGTCAAGTCGAAGTTCAGAGTGATGACCAGATTCTTCACTCTACTCATGCGTACGACGATCGTCAGCGAACATTATTTAATATTGCGATACCCTTTCCTGGCTTGACCGTTAAGCGTTTACTTAGACGGCCAGGTGTCGTTCGAGTTGAGTGCGATTCACATAGTTGGATGCGTGGTTGGATCTATGTGACTAATGATATCTCTACAGTTAGTGGATCCGACGGACGCTTTGAGCTTAGCGGAATTCTTCCAGGAACCTACGAATTATCAATTTGGCATGAACAATATCTAGGAATGCCAGCGAAGGTAACTGTTCCTACAGGTGGGGTAACTGAAGTTATCTTTACTTTGCAGTAATTGCTGACTGTTGGTTATTACTCCACTAAAGGTATCTGTTCTTCTGGGTAAAGTCTGTTGTAAATTCTGATGCGTGTATTTACTCTCCATTTGACAACTTTAGTCCATGGGTAACCCCAGTTATAAAATCTGACTGAGATGTTCACATGCCATCTTAGAAATTTTTTCATTTTCTAAATATTGAACAACAATTATCAACTACTCTAGATATTATCCGATCTTCTCAGGTTTCCATCTAAGTCCGACGTTAAGAATTCTCTGAAGCAGTTCTTCGTATTGTAGGTTGATCTGTTCAGCAGATTCGGCGAAGTCTTCACCGAATGCTAATTGTGGATTGGCATTGGCTTCGAGCACGAAGAATCGACCATCAGCATTAAGACGGATATCCATTCGTGCATAGCCACTCATCTCGAGTGCTCGATACACACGTTTTGCTAGACGTTTAAGTGTCTCTGCCATTCCATTGGGTAGATTTTTAGCTTCCTGAGTGGTTATCCCGTGCTTTTTTTGGTATTTGACACTCCATTTAACCCTGTCGGTAGCGATGCGATGGATACCTTCTGGCATCTTACCGAAGTGCATTTCCCAAGCTGGGAATACTTGAAGTCGTTCATTGCCAACAATGCCAACGTAAAGTTCACGGCCTTCGATAAATTTTTCTGCGATCGCGTCAGTTCCTATAGAGTCATGTATAAACTGCACACGTTCTCGAAGCTTTGTATC
>Ga0315336_1000573_pt1 | contig 95468 bp, 95 predicted proteins | sample ASW5metaG_FD_204512 | JGI IMG/M metagenome (GOLD analysis project Ga0315336, IMG submission 204512) | Ammonia-oxidizing marine archaeal communities from Monterey Bay, California, United States - ASW #5 | ecosystem: Environmental > Aquatic > Marine > Intertidal zone | place: USA: California...
GCAATTCGCGCGGCGTTGGTTGATTTCTTTCGTCATCGCTTGTTGGGCGATGTCGACGACGAAGGGGTCGTTCATTTTATTCACTTGATGTTAAGAACTCTTGGCGCAAACGAGGACGCGGCGTTACGTGCCGCTCGTGCTGCGACAAAAACAGACCTGGAAATACGTACGGAGGAATAAGTTTTGGGAATTCATGTAGCACGATATGAATACGACGGCGTCACCAAGTGGGGTGTGGTGTGTGAAAAAGGACTGAAACCCGTCGATGGTGAGTTTTCGAGCCTGGCCGACTTTTTGGCGAACGGTCGGGAAGCGGCCATGCAGGTGGACGAAACGACTGATGATGGCCTGGACCCGCTGGACGCGGTTCGCTATTTAAGCCCGGTCACCGCGCCTTGTTCGATTGTGTGCCAGGGATTGAACTACGGTGCGCATCGAGCGGAAGCAGGAGCCGATCCCGAACGCCCTCCGTTCAATCTGATGTTCATGAAAGCCGCCTCCTCTCTGAGCGGGCCTCGGGAAGAGGTCATTCGGCCGAAGGGCGTTCGACTGCTCGATTATGAATTGGAATTAGGTCTGATCATCGGAGCGCCTATCACGGGAAAGACCAATATCACATTGGACAACTTCGTCGACTATGTCGCCGGCATCGTGATTAGTAATGATGTATCGGCACGCGACGTCCAAATCCCCCAACAGCAATGGTTCAAAGGCAAAAGCTTTCGAACATTCTGCCCCACGGGCCCCTATCTCTTCTTGCTCGATAAAGGTGATGAGGAACTTCTCAACCGAATCGACATTCGCCTCGAAGTGAATGGGAAAATACGCCAGGAAGCGAACACGAGCCAGTTGTTGTTTGGTCCGGCGGAAACGCTAACCGAACTTTCGAATCTCATGGACCTCTATCCCGGGGATTTGGTGCAGACCGGAACGCCCGGAGGGGTGGCCATCAAGGCACCTTCCGCAAAGGCCCAACGTATCGGTCGCATTTTGATGAACGAGTCGAAATTAATGAAGACCTTCTTGAAACGCCAATCTGAAAATCCGAATTACCTGAAAGACGGCGATGTGATGCGTCTTACGATGAGGACGGCCGACGGCGCCATTGATTTGGGCGTCATGGAAACGCGTGTTGCAGCAGAAGTATAAGGAGATTCGAGATGAACAAAAACAAACGATTTGTCGGGCACATTCCGGTGCGGGTCAACGACATTGATGAGACGCGCGCGTTCTATGCCCGTACTCTCGGATTGCGTCACTCCGGCACGGCGGGTTTACGCGAAGATGCCATCAATGTGATGACCCATGACGCAATCTGTTTCATGAGCTGCGGCGACATGCACCATGACTTCGCAGGGTTCCAAGCCCACGACCAAAATTACAAGGTCAAACCCGTAACTCGGGACGACATTCATCATCTGTCTTTTACGTTACGAAAAGAAACGACTCTTGCCGCATTCAAAGATCATTTGAATCAAGAAGAAATTGCTTTCAGGGCTGGCGGCGCGTTACCCGATCCGACCGACACGTACACGACGGAAAACTGCCTTCATTTCCGCGACCCGAATGGTCATTTCGTGGAAATTCACGATGCGGAGGTAGATGCTCATGCCCGCTAAACCGAACGCCATCATGTTTCACGTCTCTAAATTGATGAAGTATACGTGGTTTCGTGAATTCATCATGTCCCGGTCCAACGCACCGCAAGGCGTCGCGTATTGCGACAGCGTACCTTCCGATGCACGCGATGGCCGAACGGCAAAAGTATTCGGCACTAAAAACGCTTCTTTGTTCGTCACGGATTTGCAACGGTCCAAAGAATTCTTTGCCCGAGCAGTTGGGCTTAAGGAGTTGAGGACAGGAGAACCGGTCCCCCACCCCTACGAGCCAGCCCGCAACATGCAGGTATGCGCGATGGGATTTGGCGACACGCCGGATTTGATGCTGGTTCGCCAAACTGATCTTGATGGCAATGTGATTCCCGTCAGAGACAACGGTCTCCACCATGTCGCTTTCTGGATCGAATCATCAACGTACATCATTGACTTCGCAAAAGAACTCAAACAAAAAGGCATCTCCCTGAGTTATGGACCGGTCAAACATTATCCGGGTCCCGGAGGCGACGGCGGTTGGGGCGGGAATCGGGCCGTCTATGTGAACGACCCCGACGGGCATTTCATCGAATTCCACAACGAAATGGACGACTACGGCACGCAGTATGCGCTGAGAGGACAGGCAACATGAGTACGACCAACAAACTTATCATCAAAGTAGCATAGAGGTTCAGTGGACACTCATTTTCGATACACGGACGAACGGTATTCTATTCGCGGAGATATTCCGAGCGCATTTCGTGCCGCCTGGAACCACATCGCTTCCCCGGGTTCCGTATGGACGGGTGTACAACGGGTGGAAATCGCAAGACAGAGCCGCATCGCGTGGGAGTGCCCGTTATGCGCCGAACGTAAAGCCGCTCTAAGTCCCAATGCCGTTGCAGGATCGCACGATTCCGCGTCCGAACTTTCATCCCAAGCAATCGATGCGGTTCATCGAATTACCACGGATCCAGGCCGACTCACAAAATCCTGGTTTGATGGGCTCATGTCCGATAGGTTAACAGAGGCGGGTTACGTCGAAATCATCGGAATCGTAAGTACGATCACCAGCATTGATACGTTCTGCAACGCGTTGAGCTTGCCCGTCGAATCGCTCCCGGAGCCACTTCCCGGAGAGCCGACCCGGTATCGACCGGAGCGCCTGAAACGAGGAGGCGCGTGGGTCCCGTTATTAATGGAAAATGATCTCGCACCGCCGGAAGCCGATGTATACACAGGAATTAAACAAGGTGGAAATGTACTGCGATGCATGAGTCTTGTCCCGAACGAAGTTCGAAATCTATTTCAACTATCGAAAGCGATGTATATGGATGACCGGGATGTCGTCAATTTTCAGACCAACGGTGATCGAGCCATTTCGAGAGATCAGATGGAGTTCATCGCAGCACGAGTATCGTTCAAGAATGACTGCTTCTACTGAGCTGCAGGGCATTCGCTTATGCTCCGTGCGAGCAGCATAAATAAGGACGGCGGAGAGAACATTGAAGCCGTGACGAACGACGCAAAAATCGAAGAAAGTCCAGTGCCTTCCGCTAAACAACTTATGAATTTTGCGGACGCTGTTATCGAGCGAAAACCAGACGAAATCATGGTTGCTCGAAAGGATTTGCAGAATGCGATCGGGACAGCGGGATTGATCGATGCGGCAGGAGTCGTAGGTAATTTTGAACGAATGAATCGTATCGCCGATGCGGGAGGTATTGAATTGGACGGTGTTCTGAAAATCCTGTCTGCAGATATTCGTTCGGATTTGGGATTGAATTCACTAGATACAGAAGGCCAAACGAAACCGGCAGGTGCAGTTGCGAAAATGACCGCACGCATTCTCTTGCCTATCGCCGCTCGTTTTTTGGCGGCCAAAACTAAATAAAAGGAGAACAACATGATTGTACTAATTACGGGAGCAACAGGCGGATTCGGAAGCGTATTGGGCGATTTGCTGGTCAGCGAGGGAATGAACGTCTATGGGACTTCAAGAACCGCATCCACATCCGGAAATTTTCCCATTCTACAAATGGAAACGACCGACGAAGAGTCGGTGTCGAATTGCGTAGACGAAGTGGTTGACCGCGAGGGGCATATCGATGTCGTCGTCAATTGCATCAACGAAATGTTCATTGGCTCTATTGAAGAAGAAACGGTCGCCGAAGTTCAAGGCATGTACGATACGAATGTATTCGGTGCTTTACGCGTCGCCAAAAAAGTCGTTCCCCTCATGAAAGAGCGGGGTGCTGGAACCATTATCAACATGAGTTCTATGGGCGGAATTCTCGCAATCCCGTATATGAGTGCGTACACCTCTTCCAAGTTCGCGCTGGAAGCAATGACTGAAGCTTTGTACCACGAAGTAAACGGCGACGGAATCGAAGTAGTCATCATGCAGCCCGTCGCGATGCACATGGACCGGCCGGCTACTGGCGCTCATCTTCGCAAGGTCAATGCTGTCGAGTCAGATTCCGCGTCTGCTCGTATGGTGGACTTTATGGCTAAAGATACGGCGGCCAGTAAATTAACCCCTGAAATGGTCGCGAAAAAAGTACTGCAGGTCATCCGAAGTAAACGAAAACCGTTGAGAGTCCCCATGGATCGAGCGAAGAAATTCGGATTCATTAAACGAATCGCACCGCAGTTCGTGATCAACAAACTCTTGAATGGTCTTGTGAAAGAATTGAATAGCGGCACTGAATCTGCGCGTGCCTAAACGTTGATACACCTACAGCCCGAATCAATGGGCTGTAGGTAAGGTCGTACAAACCTGCTTACCAGTCCGCGCGTCGTTCCCAGAAGTCCATTTGTTCCTTTCGCAATTCTGTCTTCCAGACCGGATTATCTCCTAACTCCATATACGCTTCTTTGACGGAATCGTATACGGGCCAGTGTGGTAACCCCGGACCATTGGGATCCCCCAACCGCGCAAAATTCACCCAGTAGTCCGATATCGTATCGGCCAGTTTTTCGTCGACTTCGTTATAATTTTGCGGGCGCAGGCGCGTATTGTTGAAGGCATAGGTAATCTCAGCGGCATGGAACGCGCCATAGTATTCGTTGTTAGGTATCGGAGGCGTCCGCGTGAAGTAATACAAGAATGCCGGCGAGTTTCCCTCGACGGTCTTCCGCGCCCACGTATCCATGCTCAGTCCGAATCCAGCCTCTGTACGACTCCGAATAAATGCGTCTTTGATGTCAGCTACTTCGTTGACCGGATAAAGCTGTGAAAATTCTTTGTAATCTCCACGATGCAAATTCACCATATAGGTCACGTAGTCTTCAACCGTTTTTGGGATTCTCGATTCCGGAACGAAAGCCGTCATTTCATCCTGATTGAAACCGACGAGAGCGGGCACATCATTGTGCCTTCCCCGGTTATAGGCTTGCATCACGGATTCCTTGTACATCCATCCATCGATATTCGCTCGTGACCGGAACTCTTTTCCTTTTTCGTCGTTGATGAAAATGTCCAGCAGTTTTTCAGAAGAAAGCGCACGTAATTCATCCAGATTCGTCGCGCCGGTTGCCGCCATGAAATCCAAACCGACCTGCTCGGCTGATTTTATCCCATTCACTTCCTCGGAAAGTTCGGGCATGGGAGACAACGCAGCGCCACTTTGGCCGATCGCTTTGTGAAACAGGTCTCTGGCCAGGGGAGTGCCAATCAGATTACTTACTGCAAGCGACCCGGCAGACTCTCCGAAGATGGTAACGTTGTTCGGGTTCCCGCCAAATTGGCTAATATTCTTTTTCACCCATTTCAACGCGGCGATCATATCGTGGAGGCCGTAATTGCCTGAGCTTTTTTGTTCGGACTCGGCGCTCAATTCCGGATGGGCAAAAAAACCATAGACTCCAAGTCTATAATTGATCGTAACAAGCACAACGCCTTTTTTTGCGAGTTGAGTTCCATTGTATGTAGGAGTCGCTCCTGAACCTCGCGTGAATCCACCACCGTGAATCCATACCATCACCGGACGCTTGGCCGTCGTCGAAAGAATTTCGGTCCAAATATTGAGATTAAGACAATCCTCACCTTGAGGTAATTTGGGTCGAGCGTACAGCGAACCCTCGGGATATCCGGGTTGGGGACATTCGTTGCCAAAGGTGTTGGCATTCATGATGCCATCCCACGACTGCACGGGTTGGGGAGGTTGCCACCGGAATGCGCCTATCGGGGGAGCCGCGTAGGGGATACCTTTGAATACATGTACGTCTTCTACGTATTCGCCGGAGACTTTTCCACCATCCACCTGGATCGGCCCGAGTCCATCCTGGGCAATCGACGCGGCAGACACTAAAAAGAACACGAAAATCACTGCGAAACTCTTTCTCATTACTATTCTCCTTCGGGGGAACTGTATTCGCCTCATGTTTTTAGTATCGAAGAATGTTCCACGTAAATCAAGTACCTTCGGCGCCCGATTCTTCCACCTTTTGCAGCCAGTTGGCTCGTTGTTGATCCGTCATTTGGTCCACCGGCCCGACACTTGTTACATGGACCGGCTGAATCCCGCAAAATTCGAGAATCGATTTTCGCATGGACCGTTCCGCCGGTTTTCCAAACATCAGATGATTGTGCCAGACAGGTCCATCCATGGTGACGATGATTCTCGCACTCCGTCCAACCAACAATTTTTCCCATAGTTGGGATTCGTCGCGTAAAGAATAGGCAAACCCCGGAATCAGTAATCGGTCGAGAAACCCTTTTAACAGCGCAGGCATACTCCCCCACCAAATCGGGTACGCCAAAACGAGATGATCGGCCCATTGAATGTCCTCGCGCGCCTTTTCGAGGTCCGGCTCCAACGAGGCCGCCTCCGGATTGGATACAGAAAGCTGAAAATCGAGGTCGGTCAAATTCACACTTCTAAATTCGTATCCGTTGCCAGCACCCCCGCGCATGTACGCATTCGCGAGCTCACCGCAAAAACTTTCCGGATCAGGATGCCCTTGAATGACGTAAATGTTTTTGTCCATATCGTCCTCGGATTGTGCGCCTCCATTATAACGTGAAAATCAATAAATACAACGTAATGATGCATTTTTTCGGATATCCTGTTATCCTTATCAGAGGAGTTCGACTGTATGCCGCTAATTGAAGCGAATGAATTGAAAAAAGTGTTCCAAGGCCCGAAAGGGAAGCTTATTGAGGCCGTAAAGCACGCATCATTTTCAGTCGACGGCGGGGAGATTTTCGGCTTATTAGGGCCCAACGGCGCTGGAAAAACGACCCTGCTCCGCATGTTGGGTACGATCATCACCCCCACTTCTGGTTCTTGCGAGGTCGCCGGCCTGAACTCCCAGGAAGACCCCGCCGAAGTCCGAAAAAAAATTGGGTTCCTTTCCGGTAACACCAAACTCTATGGACGTCTCACCGGCCGTGAGGTACTGAAGTATTTTGGACGATTGTACGGAATGGACGACTCAACCATCGATCGTCGCACGGAAGAATTGTCCCACATGCTGGATATGGGGGCGATTTTAGATCAGAAATGTGAAACGCTTTCAACCGGCCAGACTCAAAAGGTATCCATTTCGCGTGTGATCCTTCACGACCCGCCCGTCCTGATTCTGGACGAGCCCACATTGGGCTTGGACATCATGACAACCCGAAGTATCATCGACTTTATACGTGGCGCGAAAGAACGCGGGCACTCGATTATTTTCTCCACACATTATATGACAGAAGCGGAAATGCTCTGTGATCGAATCGGCATGATCTACGATGGCGAGATTATGGATATCGACACTAAAAATGCTTTCTATGAACGCACAAAAACCGACAATCTGCAGGACGCTTTCCTGGCCATGGTGGATCAATTCAAGGCCACTACTGCATGAATCTTACGATAGTCAAACATATCTTTTTCAAGGAAATGCTGGATACCTTTCGGGATAAGAGAACCATCCTGGCCATGATCGGCGTGCCGATCCTTTTGTATCCCGTAGTGTTTCTCGTCGCGGCACAAATCGCAGTCGTCCAACAAAACAAGCTCGACGAAACAGTATCGAAGTTAGCGATTTCGGGCGACGCTCCCGAGGCCCTGATTGAATTAGTTACAAACGCGGAAACAGTCGATCTAATCGATTCGGAGGATCCTCCGGCCGATCTCGCTAAAAGAGATTTGGACGTTCATCTGATTCTGCCGCAGGACATCCTCAATACACTCGACCAAAATCTTTCCGCAGAATTGGTGTTGGAATACGATGCAACCGAAGGCCGGTCCCGCGAAGCCCTGGATCGGGTCGATGGCTTATTGGCCGAATTCCACGAAAGTGTTCTGAAAGTACGGCTCAAAGAGCGCGAGCTGGAAATGACCTTCGTTCGTCCGATCAACGTAGAGATGACGAACGTCGCTCCGGCAGCGAAATCGACCGGTTCTATCCTCGGCATGGTGTTGCCTTTGCTGCTGGTCGTCATGCTGGGCGTTGGGGCCTTTTATCCCGCGGTGGATTTGACGGCAGGGGAAAAAGAACGAGGCACATTCGAAACGCTGTTGTCGACGCCAACGTCTAAAATGGAAATCATCTTCGGAAAATTCCTAACGGTGTTTACATTGTCGATGTTTACCGGTTTTCTAAACTTGGCCAGTATGATTGCTACATTGATTTTTCAAGTCAGTCAAATCGCTGACCAGGCAGAAAATATGGCCTTTGACGTCAATTTGCTCAAGCTTCCACCTCAAAGTATTTTTGCGATCATTTTGATTTTGATCCCATTAGCGTTTTTCATCGCCGCGGTAATGATGACCGTTTCCATCATGGCACGCAGCTTCAAAGAGGCCCAAAACTACGTCTCCCCCATTTTTATCGCGCTGGTAACCCCGGCGATGATTGTTGCGATTCCCAATGTAGAGTTAAACCAAACCACCCAGTTCATTCCCATAGCGAATGTCGCTTTACTGTTTCGAGATTTGATGATGGGAACCGCCACGCTGGATATGGTCTTTACGGTGTTTTTATGCACAGCGATTTATGCGTTGTTGTCGCTCATTTTTGCGACGTGGATGTTCCAACGAGAAGAAGTCATCTTATCCGACCAGGGAGGTATCCCGCTTACGCTCAATCGCAGCCAGATACGTCCGTCGAAAGAACCTACCCTGGGTATTGCCATGGGCATATTCGCCACCGTAATGATTCTAATCTTCTACATTGGGTCGTTTGCACAGGCAAAGGATTTGAAAATTGGACTGGTGGTTACCCAATATGCCGTCATTCTGGCTCCTATTTTGGGGCTACTCTGGTACCTCAAACTCGACATGCGAAACACGTTGAATTTGTCTTTTCGCGGGAATGGCTTGTCCTGGCTTGCTGGAAGCATTATGGCCGTATGTTGGGTTCCATTGATTATTCAAGCAGGAGTCTTTCACCAAAAACTGCTGCCTGCTCCTGAGGGCTTGAATATGATGGCCGAAGATTTGTTCTCTGGGGGAGACACCGCGAGCGGTTTGGCCATACTCCTTTTGATCATCGCCGTGAGCCCGGCCATTTGTGAAGAATGTCTTTTTCGGGGAGTCATACTCTCCGGATTACGCAAACGAATGCCCAAATGGGCCCTCATTATTTCAGTAGGAATCTTGTTTGGCCTCTTCCATCTAAGCGTATATCGCTTCGTGCTGACCGGGATGTCAGGCATATTTTTCACCTATCTTGCCGTTCGCTCCGGCTCTATCTATTTCAGCATGATCGCCCACTTCACACTCAATGGATTGAGCGTCTTAATTGAAACGGAAAATGTGCCCAAAGAAGTCATTACCTATTTAGTCGAAAATAACATTGAAACCAGCGGGTTACCCATTCCTGTTTTAGTAGTGGCTGGTTTGGGATTTGCAGGAGGGATCGCCTTGTACGAGTATTCCTTTCGTTCGCATTCGACAGAAAATTAGCCATTTATCCATTCCAAAACCCTGACTGATCAATCTTTTGCATGCCGTAACCTATCTACCCGGTCATGGAAACTATGTGGTATATTTCAACTCACAATACCCCGATCCCTTTTCTATTCACAAATCTACGAAACGAGGGCCAAATGACGCGTCTAATTTTTTTTCCAAAGAAAACCAGTTTTACTTTCTGGGTCTTGATGTTCGTCACGATGGTGCACTCAAACAGCTTTGCTGGGCCGCTCTACGTCATGATTATGCCCAATGAAGAAAAGGCGAGCCGATCGGTCGAAAAGAAATCCGTAAAGGTATGCCTGGTCGTCAAAGACAGCCGGCCGGCCAGCGTTGTAAAGACCCAAATGTGCGGCCTGACGAGGAATGGCTTCGGGAAGGAAATGGGTATGATTGCATTGCGCAATGTTGAACCGCTGGAAACCATTCTTGCTCACGACGTAGCCGACCGCCTACGCTACGCCGGATATGAGGTTGTGAGAGTAATCCCCAATCCTCCGGCAACCCTATCGACGGAATACCGTCCGAAAATGAAAGGCATGAAAAGCGATATCAAGGCAGCTAGAAAGACTCAAACCAAAACGGAACGAAAAGAAGCGCGCGCGATTAGGGATGCACGGTCACCTGAAAGTGCCGCACCGGTAAAGTTTGTTCGTAGAGCCGGGTCCATCGAAAGCGAAGGTAAAAAAGGCTGGACCAACGGTGCGGATGTCGTTGTCGAAATCGAAATCACAAAATTCACGAGCGACGTGCTAATCCATACATGGACCATCGAGATTCTCGGCTGGTCAACCGCGACGATAAAAATGGCTCCAGCTGAAGATAAGGCAAATGGAACCCTAGCCTTCGCAGAAATCGGAGGCCTCGGTCAATACCAAGCGCCCGCTGCCGGCAAGGGTTCATTCAAGAGTGCTATCAACAAATCCTACAGATTCTTGTTGGACGACGTAGAAAAAGCATTTATGTCTGATGAAAATTTGGCAATTCTTAAAGATTAAATACCTGCCCTCTTCACCCATATCAAAGATTATAACACCTCGTTCGCCAACATCTGGTCCATCGTTTGTAGCTTTCGAATCAATTTGAATTCGCCGTTTTCTGTTTTCAGAACTTCCGCGCATTCCGGAAAAGAATTGTAATTTTTCGAGGCCATACCAGAGCAGTAGGCACCGGAACCGCCGATGACGATCAAGTCTCCGATCGATGCTTCGGGAAATGAACGAGGCGCAAGACCTTCGGGATCCCCTTGTTCGGGCGTTAAGATGTCGCCGCTCTCGCAACAGTGTCCGGCGACCACGTAACCTTTTTCAGAGCCACCTTCACGTTCATCGCCTGTGACTAACGTCATCGGTTGAACGGCACCGTAGTGGCTGGGCCGTAGCACTTCAGTCATTCCCGCATTGATTTTGATGAAATCGTAACCTTCACTTCCGGTGTCGATGACGTCCATCACGGTGGAGACAAGAACTCCCGAATTCGCCGCGACGTAGGTGCCAGGTTCGATTTCGAGGTGGAGTTCGCGGCCATCGGTTTTAGCAAACTCGGTAAAGATCTCGACCACCACAGCGCCAATCTCTTCCAAGTTCGCCGAGACCTCATCTGGCATCCGAGCGACTTTGAACCCGCCGCCCAAGCTAATCCGATTGACGTCGGGCAACTTTGCAACTATGCCCAACGATATCGCCGCACATTTTTTCCAAACTTCCGGGTCGCCGCCGGATCCTACATGGGTGTGCATACCCGTAATTTTAAGATCGTGCTTCACACGAGTTTCTTCTACCGCGTCCAACTGTTCGTGCCATATCCCAAAGCTGGACGACGGACCGCCAACGTTCGTTCGGTTGTTGTGGCCTGAGCCCAATCCCGGATTAATTCGGATCGACAATTCGGTACCGGGAAACAGTCTTCCGTAAGTATCCAACTGATGGACAGAGCACGCATTAAACAAGACGCCTTTTTCCACCAGGTCTTTCAAGTTTCCAGGTATCTGTTGAGTAGTGAGTTGGATTTTGTCTGCCGGAATTCCGGCGCGCATCGCACGTTCCGCTTCGTACCCGCTGCTGGCATCGAAATGCAGACCCGCTTCATTTAACAATTTCAGAATAGCCCCGGTCGGTAACGCTTTCATTGCATAGCGAGGCGTATACGCGAATGCATGAGGAAACGCCAATAAATCGGCAGCAGTCTTTTCTAGCGTAGTCTGGTCATATACAAAAACGGGACTACCGAATTCCTGCGCAACCTGACGCACCTCGGCTTCCGTCAAAAAAGTCAATGATTCCATTAAATTTCCTTATAAAGAACGTGAACGAAACGAGCATTGTATCAATTGCTTCACATGCCCCTCCAGTATGCATACCGTTCACATAGAATTGGCGAACATGTCGCCGATCCACTATAATTCCTATTCCAACTTAGAAAAGAACGATGTCTACCAATACACCATCCATAAAAAATCGCAGAGCCCGCCACGACTACGCGGTACTTGAATCCTTTGAAGCCGGTATCGAGCTTAAGGGGACCGAGGTAAAATCGATTCGGCAGGGCCAAATGCAGTTGAAAGACAGTTATATCGACGTCTCGCGCGGACAGATGTATCTGGCGAATGCCCATATCGAACCGTACAAGCAGGGCAATCGTTTCAATCACGAGCCTGAGCGTCGACGACGACTCCTGATGCACAAACATGAGATCATTCGATTAGGCAGTAAGGTCGCGGAAAAAGGTTTGACGTTGATTCCGTTGAAGATCTATTTCACCCGTGGAAAAGTAAAAGTCCAAGTGGGCCTATGCAAAGGGAAGAACGTCGTAGATAAACGCCACACGCTCAAGGCAAAAGAAGCAAAGCGAGATGTGGACCGAGCAATGAAAGAAGCCAACCAGTAATCCCAATCGAGAATTCAAAAAGGTAGCAATGAATGGAAGACGTCAGTAAGCACCCTCTATTTGTCGAACAAAAAATCCGCGTGAAGACCTACGATATCGATTTTGTAGGGCATGTGAATAACACAGTATACGTGCGATGGCTCGAAGACCTCAGACTCCTTCTGTTGGATACATATTATCCCCTGGAAGAAATGACCGCGGATAACATCTCCCCCATCATCGTCAATACGTCAGTCCATTACAAACAAGGCATCGTCCTCGCAGACAAATACGTGACCGCCCAGATGTGGGGTATCAAATTCGAGCGGGCGACTTTCTTGATAGAGGCCCGTTTCGTCGTCGACGATGAAATTCGCTGTACGGCGGAACAGCGGGGCACCTTCGTGGATACGACCAAAATGCGTCCCATCCGAGTACCGAAACAATTATCGAAATACTTCGAATAGGAAACGGTCGTTAAACGATCATGTCGTCCGGTTCAACGAGATCCACGTTTTGAGCGCATAGCGGACAATCGGCCGGGTCGAAACTTTCCAGACTGAGCGGGGTTAACGGTTCGTATTTGCAGTCGAAGTTGGCTTTTCCACCACTCCGATCAATCAGCACCGATATTCCCACGACTTCCGCACCGCGATCTTCAACATGCTTCACCGCTTTCATTACGGAACCACCGGTAGTAACGATGTCTTCGACGACGAGAACCCGAGTGCCGGGATCGATTCGAAATCCACGTTTTACAGCCATGGTGCCGTCCGCCTCTTTTTCGGCAAAGACACCGCGGCATCCCAATTGCCGAGCTGTTTCGTAGGCGAGTAAGATACCGCCAGTCGCCGGGCCGACGACCAATTGAATGTCGTCGTCTCTAAACCTATCTGCCATGGCTCTGCACAAGGTCTCTACTTTGTCGGGAAACTGGAGTACGCGAGCCGCCTGTAGAAATCGATTGCCGTGTTTTCCGCTGGCGTATTCAAAATGTCATTCAAGCAGAGCCCCTGCATCCTTGAATACTTGCATAATATCTTCTGCCGATACACTCACGCGATTTCCTCCAACACTAATTTGACGGCTTCCGCCGGATTTTCATGATTCAAGATTGGCCGCCCTACGACAATGTGGGTTGCGCCGAATTCGGATGCTTGTTGAGGCGTCATGATACGAGCTTGGTCATCTTTCGTAGACCATACCGGCCGAATCCCCGGCGTTACTATCAGAGCGTCATCCCCGATTGCGTCTCGTACGATTTTTATTTCATGGGGCGAGCAGACGATCCCATGTGCCCCGGCATCGACGGCCATCTTCGCCCACCGGACGACCGTCTCGGCGGGCGCTTCCGGTATACCCACCGAATCCTTCCATGTGGGTTCATCCATGCTGGTCAATACCGTCACAGCCAGGATTTTGGTCTCCGTATTGTCGACGGCTCTTCGCGCGTCTCCAATCATATTGGGACCACCGCCGGCATGGAGAGTAAACATATTTACACCCAAGTCCGTCGCGGCCGCTGCGGAATGGTGAACCGTATTGGGGATGTCGTGGAATTTCAAATCGAGCATGACTTTTTTGCCCATTTCCTGGAGTGCCCTGACCACCGGAGGTCCTTCGCGAGTAAACAGCTGGCTCCCGATCTTGAACCATTCGCAGCCTTCGCATTGGCCCACAATATGGAGGGCTTCGTTTTCACTGTTTACGTCTAAAACGGTGATCAATTCTGTCGGCATAAAGTTTTCCCCTATTAAACCGGCGAGAGCATAGCATACACCAGAGTTTGGATTCGATGTTTTCTACGAACGGCCTGAAGAAGACGCTAAATCGCTACCGATCACGTCGGTAATGCCTGTCCGCCACTCGGGTTTGAGTAATTCGGATAATTCCTGATTAATCCGCTTGACCATCAAGGGGCCTTTATACACCAATCCGGTATAAACCTGTACGAGCGATGCGCCAGCAGTAAGTCTTCGATAAGCTTCTTCACCGGAATCAATTCCACCCACACTAATCAGTATCGCCTTTCCGAATAATTCTTCCGCGATCGCTCGAAATACGGTGTAACTTTTTTCACGAATTATTTTTCCGCTGAGTCCGCCGAAGTCCTTCGATTTCGCGCTCAACGAATAATCCACACTGGTGTTCGTTGCAATAATTCCTTTGGCACCAGCATCGACGGCCGTCGCACACAATCCAACGGTATATTCGGGATCAGAATCCGGAGAGACTTTTAGAAAAATCGGCACGTCGGTCGCTGCGACGGCCTGACTGAAAAGGTCATAGATGCTGGAGGTATTTTCCAGTTCACGTAAGCCCGGCGTGTTTGGCGAGGACAAATTGATGACAAAGTAGTCGGCTACGCTATCCAATTCACCGATCAATTGTACGTAATCATCCACTGCGGATTCATTGGGCGTGAATTTGTTTTTACCGAGGTTTACGCCCAGAGGGTGATGTAAAGGGAACACGGGTTTCAATCTCTCACGCAAGGCTCGCATGCCATGATTATTGAATCCCATCGCATTTTGAATGGCTTCTTTCTCTGGAATCCGAAACAGCCGTGGTCGATCATTGCCCGGTTGCGCTTTTGGAGTGACCGTTCCGACTTCAACGAATCCAAAGCCGAGTGCTCCCCAAGCCCGGACGGCTTCCGCATTTTTGTCGAATCCGGCGGCCAACCCGACCGGGTTAGGAAAGGTCATCCCAAGCAGGTTTTGGGACAATTTGGGGTCATTCACCGTCGTCCATTTGGCCGCTTTGCTGATCAAGGAAGGGTGACGATCGACGAATTGCAAGAAGTCCATCGCCGAGAGATGGGTGCGTTCGGCATCCATCATGAATGCGATATCTCTAAGAAAAGAATATATGGCGATTTCCTATGGGAGTTCTTTTATTCGAATATTTCGAAACCAGAGTACATCACCGTGACCCACAAAGGCGATATGGCCTTTCGGACGCAATAGGCCAGGGTGTTCTTTCCCATCGATGGTTCCGTTGGCGCTTGCTTCTTTGATATCTGCATCAACAATCACTTTGCCGTTGACGATGACCTTGATTCGATGCCCATCGGCAACGACTTCTTCAGTGTTCCATTCGCCGACGGGATTAAGGGCCCCCCGTTTTGCTGCCACCACACCGTAGATAGAACCGTGGTATTGCCAAGCTTCAAGTTCTTTGTATTTGTCGGCTGTGTTTTCGAGGATCTGTAATTCCATCGCGTCAAACGCCGCATGGGCTCCATCGGCCATTCGAATTCCCAACCCGTTGTTTGCGCCGGGCGTAAACTTAAACTCGAAACGCAAGACAAAGTTTGAGAATTGCTTTTCCGTATACAAATTTCCACCGGGTTTGCACACAATGGTTCCGTCTTCCACCGAGTAGCCTTTGGTATCCCCCATCCAACCCTTCAAATTTTTTCCGTTGAACAGGGATCCAAACCCTTCTTTCTTTTCCTTCTTGCTTATCTCCGCGAAAGAAGTCGTTGATACGAGTATGGCGACCACGCCTACAAAGAGGAATCGAGAATTGCGCTGTGTGAACATTTTATCTCCGTTCCATCACGAGTTGGTTCTGCAGTAAATTCAGACCAACGCGAATGCGCTCCGCCAGAACTTCGCCAACGCCATCTACTTCTACCAAATCTTCCTTTGGCGCTCGGTGTACCTGTTGTAAGGTCCCGAATCGATCAACCAAGTTATCGATAATCTGACTGGTCAGACGATGAGTCTGCGTCAAAATCCGATACCCTCGACTCGAAAGATACGTATCTACACTCCGAAGATTTTGGCTATACCCCATGAGTTGGCTGATATTTCCCAAATTCGCCAAATCTGAAGTCGGCAGTTCGCTCAACTTTTGACGAATCTGATTATGATTGTATTTCCCTTTTTGTCGGAAGTAATCGCGAATCACCAGCTCGGCTTCTTCGATGGGCGTCATCAGTTCTTGTAATTGTAAATCCACCAACCGTCCTTCTTCACCGAGTTCGAGAATGTACGGCTCCATTTCTGCTGCGATGCGGACGACACGCTCATATCGCTGGATGGTTCGACACACGTCAAAAATAGTCACCATATCCTGGAATTCGCGAGTACTTAAGTCGTGCATGTCCTGGTTCAACGCATGAATAAATTTCTCCAACGTCTGGAGTACTTGCGACGCCCGATTCAACAGAGTTGGAATACTGTCCAGGATGTGTTTACGGTCACCCACATATACCGTCACGCTGGAACGACGTTCTGATACAGCGACGACAATACATTTACCCTGTTTTGCCATTCGTTCGGCCGTGCGATGCCGGGTTCCAGTCTCATTGGATGAAATCGCGCTTCTCGGTTTCAAAAAACGGTTGGCATGAAGGATTCTAGTCCCATCTTGATTGAGTAAAATGGCGCCGTCCATCTTCGCCAATTCATACAATATTTGCGGTGTGATTGCAGCGTCGATATTGACGCCCCCTTCGGATAAATCGGCCAGGCGTTTCGGCGGACCAAAACACATCAACGCTCCTGTACCGCTTTGCAATATGTAGGACACTGCTTCACGGATCGTAGTTCCCGGCGACAGCATAGATAATGCGTCGTTGAATAATTCATTTTCCGATCTAGCTTTGGAACGTGGCATGCCTTTTCCTTCTTGAAATCGCTCAACTAAATGCGATTTCGATTGCTTCCTCTATCGTTGAAGAATAGAAAAATGTTCCACCTTCAATTTCATCGACATCTCCTTTACATAATTCGGGAAGGATACATGTCGTCAAACCAAATTTCATCGCTTCCTGAACTCGGAAGCGCAATCGGTCGATCGTGCGAAGTTCGCCTGCAAGTCCGATTTCGCCCACAACCGACAAGACTGGGGAAAGAGACTGGTCTCTCAAGCTAGACACCAGGGCTAACGCAAGTGCAAGATCAGCTGCGGGCTCGTCAATACGAGCTCCTCCTGCCACATTAACAAATACATCCATCCCGGAAAAACCCAATCCGCATCTTTTTTCCAATACGGCCAGGATAAGGGAGACCCGATTGGGGTTCATTCCGGTTACGGTCCTGCGCGGAGACCCTAAATGGCTGTCAGTCACCAATGCTTGTATTTCTACCAATACAGGACGAGATCCTTCCATGCTGGCCATCACGACCGATCCGCTGGTACCTTTGGGCCTTTCCTGTAAAAATAACGCGCTGGGATTATCCACTTCGCGTAACCCTTTTTCGGTCATCTCAAAAACGCCCATTTCGTGGGTTGAACCGAAACGGTTTTTGACGCCACGAAGAATTCGAAGGGCCTGTTTTCCTTCCCCTTCGAAATAAAGGACGGTATCCACCAGATGTTCCAAGACTCGAGGGCCGGCTATCGTGCCGTCTTTGGTGACGTGGCCTACCAGAAAAATAGGCACTCCAATTCCTTTGGATAATCTCAAAAACTCGTTGGCGCATTCCCGAACCTGTCCTACACTTCCCGGAACCGAAGACAATTCGGAGGAATACACAGATTGAATCGAATCGACAATGATGCACGCGTAATCGTTCTTCTTGATGTGTGTCCGAATGGTATCGATGCTTGTTTCAGTCAGCAGATGAACTTCGTCGTGAAGTGCTTCGAGTCGATCCGCCCGTAATCTGGTTTGGTCGAAGGATTCTTCCCCCGAGACATACAATACGGTCCCGTATCTAAGCGCGATGGATCGGGCGATTTGCAACATCAATGTCGATTTACCAATGCCGGGGTCCCCGCCGAGCAGAATCAACGAACCGGGAACAATGCCCCCTCCCAGAACCCGATCGGTCTCGATCATTCCGGTGAGTAAACGTTCAGGAGGATCAACATCTGCAGAGGTGATGGGAATGGGCAACGCGTTTTCGGTGAACGACATTCGCTTATGGGAACCGGATTCAACCTCGGTTTCTTCGACTATGGTGTTCCATTCTTCGCAATCGGGACATTTTCCCGACCAGCGATGAAGTACAGAGCCGCAGGATTGACACACATATGTCGTACGCGTTTTAGCCATTTCATCTGCAACCTTAACACAGGCAGGAGGTTACGCGCAATCAGAATTGGTCGAAGAAACGAGATTTGACAAAAAAAAGGGGCAACTCAATTGAGCTGCCCCTTTCAACAATTACAGACTTTATTCTAATTCAAAACTGTCCGGAACTTTTACATACACTTTGCGTTCCTCCGCGTCCTTTTGCAGTGGTTTTACGCGCAGCAAAAGCGTTTTCCCGGGACGGACACTTTCTTCAAGAACGTCCATGAATTTTTCCCTAGTGTCGACTTCCTGATGGGCGATTTCGGTAATATAGTCTCCTCGTCGTAAGCCAGCTTCCGCGGCCGCGCTACCGTCGACGACTTCCGCGACGAAGAAATCGCTAGGGGATTCCTCCAGACCTAACTCTTTCAAATCGTCTGCGCTCAGCGTCAACTCATCGAGATGCATTCCTAGAATATCTTTTCCGTATTGCGCAGCCATCAATCCCGGAAATTCCCCAATCGTAATATCCAACGTCACCAATTTTCCGCGACGAATCACTTTCAATGTCGTTTCTTTCCCTGGCGAGATGTCTGACACTTTGTTAATCAGATCGGTTGAGCTCAAAATTGGGATCCCGTCTACTTCACGGATAACGTCATCAAACTCAATACCGGCAGCTTCGGCGGGTCCGTCCCCGGTTACCAATCGAACCAACGTCCCTTTCTCATCCGGAAGATCATTGGCTTCAATAAAATCTTCGAGAGCGATACCTTCGCGCGTGGCTTGAGCATCAATGTCCAGTATCGAAACACCCAACCAGCCGCGGCTGACGCTCCCTTTGTCAATCAATTGGGGTACTATTTTAGTGACTCTATCAATGGGAATCGCAAATCCAATCGAATTCGCATCGTAAACGATCGCGACATTGACGCCGATTACGTCCCCATCGATGTTGCACAAAGGACCACCGCTGTTACCAAGATTAATCGCGGCGTCGGTTTGGATAAAGTTTTGAAATCGCAGACTTTCCGGTAATCCTAGCCCTTCGCGGCCAAGCCCGCTTATGTGACCATACGATACGGAGCCGGTCTGGCCTCGTGCGCTACCGACGGCGATTGCAAATTGACCGACCTTCAGTCCTTTTGAAGTCCCTAGTTCAACCGCTTGAACATTCAGTCCTTTTGGATCGATTTTCACGACTGCAATATCCGCTTGTGGATCCAGACCTACTACCTCGGCATCGTGCTCCGACCCGTCCCACATCTGAACGGTGATCTTGGTTGCATTCTCGACCACGTGGTTGTTCGTCACGATATATCCGGCGGTGTTGTAAAAAAATCCCGTACCAGTGGCTGCTCGCGGCCGTGTTCTCGGCGACGGACCGCCCTCGGGCGTTTCGGGAATGGGTAAACCGAATTGACGATACAGTTCTTCCATTTCTTCCCGATTTTGAGGAGCGTTCGCCTTCGGTCGAGTTGCCTCGACAGAAATCTCAACGACGCTCGGAGTGACTTGTTCGCTGATTGAAATGAATTCGGTTTCCAGCTGCTTTAGCAGAGATTTTTGCCCGTACGCCGCAGGCATTGCGACAACCATCAAGACCAACAGCATGTTCTTTAAATTTTTCATCCTATTTACTCCTTTAAAGTCAGGCAGCAGTTTTCGATCGGATGGCATTCAATAATGCCGTCTCCACTTGAGTCTGCTTACCAACATCTAACATTTTTTCACCGCTACAGGTGACATAAAATGCATCACGCACGCGACGGGCATCCGTCACAATACGAGCACTCGCAATATCTAGGTTTTCCTTTTCAAACACATCGGCCAAATCGAATAACAGACCCGTTCGATCACCGCCAATAATATCCACGACGGTGTAATTTCTTGAAATCTGATTGTCAAAAGCGACCTTGCATTTCACCGGCACAGGAGGATTCATCACTGCATATATCCTCTGTTGAGATGCCTTCAGGTAATCTTCCACCTGCTTATCGCCGTTTACCACGCTTTGGACTTTTTCATCGACTGCGTGAATTTGAAGAGACGTTAGAGGGGTTCGTTTTCCAGGATTCACAACTCGAAAGCAATCCAATGTCATACCGTCGCTTCGAGTATGAACAGATGCCCATTCCACGTCGACCAACATCGATGCCAAACAACCGGTGATTTCCTTGAACAGCCCAACGTGATCGCGCGTACATACGATGACGTCACTGGTTTCTTTGTCCTCGTTTTCCACGCACCGGATTGCAAAACCGAACGACTCTGCTTGTTTCATGCAGTAAATATGTTCCGCGATAAGTCCAGCGGTAAAGGCAGAAAAATAATGCAGTCCCAAATCTCGCACGTGAGTAATAACGTCCTCACGCTGGAGTTCGGGTTTCCGTTGTACTATCTGGTCCGTTTTTGGGTGTTCCCAGAAGGATTCGGATACCTCTTCATCGTGACCAAGCAACATTTTTTCTGTTTTGAGATAGAGTTTGACGAGTAGTTGTCCCTTCCAATCGTTCCAAACGTTGGGACCCACGGCGGACATATCGGCGTAAGACAACAGGAAAAGCAATCGGAGTTTATTTTCTGAACGAATGACATTAGCAAAATGAGCAATCACATCCGGATCGTCTGTGTCGCGATAAAAAGCGATATGAGACATGAATAAATGATGTTTAACCAGAAATGCGACGACCTCGATATCCTCGTCGGACATCCCCATTCGATTACCGATTTCTTCGGCCAACTTCTTGCCTGCCTCCGAATGCTCTTCGCCTTCGACCTTACCCAAATCGTGAAACAACAAGGCCAACACCAGGATATGAGGTTCGTTTAGGCGCTCCAAGGTCGTTTCCAGGAAACTCCCGACCGTCCCTTGCTGCTCCGGTATTACAGCCAATGCTTCGAAAGTACGTAACGTGTGTTCGTCTACCGGGTAATGGTGAAAATCTTCGTACACGACGATATCCCGCACCCGTTCGAATTCGGGTATATAACGTTCCAGGACTCCCACGTCGGCCATCATGCGTAAGATCGCGCCAGCCTGCAACGGACGATTACAAATCGACAAGAAGTATTTTCGAACCAAATCGCTTTTTTGAAACGCTTCGCCAATTAAATGGAGATTATCTCGAATCAGTTTTGATGCGTCGGCGCTGAGCGTGGCTTCGTTTCGCGTGCATTCCCAAAACAATGCCATAATGCGGGTTGGGTTTTCTTCCATCCACTGACTGTCCGAGGTCGCCACATGCACTTCACCATCGATAAACACAATAACGGAATCACTATTCTTTTTAGTCTTCGCGCTTTTCGACATGTGGAACCCACAATTGTGAGCGGCGTGCTGTAAAAAGGATCGCAATTGGCGGGCCGCATAATAATAATCCTGCATGAAGCGGGACGTATCCGATTTGGTCCTATCGGTATACCCTAATGCCGTGGCAAGGTCCTGTTCGAACTGGAAGGTAAGACGCTCTTGGGATTTCCCCGCCTGGAAATGGAGTTCGTTTCGAATACGCCACATATGGTCCAGGGCTTCCGACACATTGATTCGTTCTTCGTCAGTGATTAACGATTGACTGGAAATCTCGTCCAACGTATGCGCTTGATGGGCGATCGTGTATAGCCATAGAGCCGTTTGAAAATCGCGTAAACCGCCTGCGCCATTTTTGATGTCGGGTTCCGGAGCGTAGACGTCGCCATCCTCGCCCGGCAGTTCATCGCCCCGTTCCCGAAGTTGCAGTTCCGCAAACCTCTTCGCAACGTCTTTCGCCTTCGTTCGTTCGATCGACAATTTTAGGCGCGCGTGCAGCTCGGCGTTACCCGCCAAGAATCGACACCCCAAATAACTCGTGTAGACCTTGGTGTCTTTGGAAGCGAGATCCAAACCTTCTTTGATACTCCTCGACACAAAAGAATTTTCATAGGCCAAATCCCAAATGAACGGAATCATGTAATCAGTCAGCTTTTTAATATTCTCATCCAATTTCCCTTCGTACACGAGGCCGAGATCGAGATCCGAATGAGGATTCAGGTGGTTACGTCCATATCCACCATGCGCGCAGAGAGCCGTTCGACGTTGGATGACTTGAGGTTTGGGAACCTGTGCCAGTGCAAATTCATATACGCCCAACACGAGTTCGTCGGCCAAATCACTCAACATCCGCACGATATTTGAACCAGTGGCACCGAAATTATGGTCGTCTCGAATAAGTGCCCGTTTTTCGTCCACGAAGGATTTTGCAGCGTTCAGGCAATCCGATCGAGATTCGGACAAGAAATCGGCCCTATTTTCTTTCGCCAGTTTTACCAGTTCATGAAACGATTTCATCGTTATAAAAGCCCCGAAGGATTCTCTTCTATCGAATCTGACGTTGTGTAAGAGCGCAATGCACGACGCCTCGGATTTATAGGTATCAGATACTCTTTACGAGCCCACCCTCTATCTCCTGTGGCCGTTTCAACACGATACCAACCATCGATCTCGTCATCTATCAAGACGCGATCACCGGTAAATAATTCAAAATGTATTGTGTCCGTGTTGGTATGGCCAAACCGTACTGGAACTTTCTCACCCATAGCAACGGCAATTGACAACGGATGACTTTTGACCCAGTAGGAGCCGTAGAAAAGAAGGGCGACCATCGACAACAATGCGACTGCCCGTCTTTGAAATCGAAACGGTTTAACTATCCGCACGATCAACAGTCCCCAAGCCATCCACCATGTAATCAAAGCGACTGCATATACTGTTTTAACCGACATCGAATCATGCCAAAAATAGACCTTACGAAATGACGAGGTTGAAGGCGGCCGCGCAAGCTTGTTGGCCGTTCGATTGATCGCCTGCTCCAAATTGTCATTGGCCAAATCCATGGACGGGTTCAATTGCAATGCTCTCTCGTACGACACGACCGCTGGACCCATATGCCCTTCGCGATAGTAAGCATTACCCAAATTATAATGAATGGCCGGATGGTCCTGACCTTTGGAAAGCAATTCCTCGTACGATTGAATCGAAGCCGCGAAATCACCCACGTTGAAAGAATCCAGCCCGGACTGATACAAATCCGTTGGTGCCACTTCCACTGCCAATGCGACCATCAGGGCCAATGTCCACGTCATTTTCGGCCTCCTTTTTTGAACGATTTGTCCAAATCATGCATCGCGGCTTCCACGCCGTAAATGAGAGCCTGAAGGTCGGTTTCTGATATTTTTTCGGAAGCGTACCGATATCTTTCACACGACTTCAAAATGGATGTAACGGTATCGCATAGTTCGGTATCCATCCCCTGAGCGGACAAATGATTTCCCACATCGGAAGAGGTCAAGGCAGTGTTTTCCAGATGAAGTTTCTCGACGATAAATTCAATGAGCAATTTATACAATTCTTCTTCCGGATGTTCCTCGTCATACAAGGTCTGCAACCGTTTCAACCCTTTACCTTTGGCTTTGCGGGAACGGATATGATGCGAATTGGATTCATTTTTCTCTTTGCGTAGTCGCAAGACAAAAACTAAACCAAATAGAAAAACGGGGATGACTTCCAGCATGATTCGGGTGAATGATGAGGGGAGAGTCTCGTACTCTGTCAACGTGCCCTCGAGTTCCATCGCCGGGTGAATGTCTTCAGCGAGCACTTCCACTTTGCGATGAATGAGCCGAACGGATTCCGGTATCACGATGTGGGATTGAGACTCGTCTGCTTCCGCAACATTGACGTGCACTTCGTCCAAAGAAATCTCTTCGTAAATTTCTTTGCGAGGATTAAAAAAAGCATACGGTATTTCCGGTATCGTGAACCGGCCCGATTTATTGGGGACCACCAGAAAAGAAAATTTTTTCGTAATACTTGGAAACTCGTCTCCAGGTAAGTTTTGTTCTACCAAGTTAGAAGTCGGTTCGCCAACTTGAGCCCAATCCAAATCAGGAAAGTCAGGTGCTCCAATCGCGTCCGGGTTGCCCATGCCACGTACGACCATCGTATATTCGACAGGAACTCCAGGCTCCAAATCGTTCTCGGCGAGATTACCTTGGACCAAAAATTCGCCAACCGCACCTGCGAAGCCTACGGGAGACGGAGGCAACGGCTTGACTAGAATGTCGATTTCAGGCGCGTCGAATGAATATTCATATTTCCGACGTGTTCGGTGACGGAAGGTGTCCACCAAGGCGATGCCTTCCCAATGCCAGGCGCCAATTTTTAGTTTACCGGTCTTCAATGGATACAACAGTCTTCGACGTTCACTAACCGTATATGGCCAATTATTTTTGACGCGCTTATGTTGCTTGGCCTCGAGCTCATCTACGTAGAACCCCTGGGCCGTCGGTTCAATGAGAGTATCCCCACTGGACGGTCCGGAATTGATGGAGCTACCACGGACTTGGATTCGCCATAGCTGCAACCGAAGCAATATAGTTTCGCCCTGATAAACTTCGTTTTTATCCGTGAACATTTCAATGCTGACGAAATCCTTAGGCGTAGGATTACCGGTTGGCGTTGTAGTGGACGTTTGAGGTGGAAGCGAACTGTTGTTCGCCGCGACATTTTCGATGACATCAATCGTCACCCCGTTTGACTTCGCCTTCAGACCATCGACCTCCACTTCGATAGGGTCAACTTTGAAGGTACCTGTACGTTCCGGAATGACATAATATTGTAATTTGAATACTTCGAGGGGCTTCCCATCTTTCCAGGAAAAAGATTTCGACGTTTTGACTTTTCTCGGATCAATCTGGAGCCCATCTATGTCCAGCGTCCGAGGCATTTTGATTCCGGTCCCTGAAGTTTCAAGGTTGAGCCAAAACGGCTTCCCCATAAATGCGCGAGGATTATCCACGTACAAACGGACCTCGGGTTTTTTTACTTGGGCTGGTTGTCCGGGAGGCGTGTTGGAAACGACATTAATCTCGATTTCGTCCGACTCAACAAGTCGGCCGTCGACGGTAGCCTTGACGGCGGGAATCCGAAATTTTCCAACCTCGATCGCCCGGGTCAGAAACGCAAAGCTACGGGATTCCTGTTTCACGTTGTTGATCACCGTAATCGAGCGAGCGAAACGTCGCTGCGCTTCGTTAATGATCAGGTTTTCGACGCTGGGAAGAATCGGATCCGATACACTTCCCCCTTTCAGCTCAATAAAAAGCCAAAATGTTTCGTCAACTTCAACTTCGGAAACATCGGTCCAAGCCCGAATCAATTTTTCATTTTGCGCCTCGGCAATCGTACTGAATGCCGAGAAAACACAAACGCAGACAACTATTTGGCGGGCGAAGGTTACCACCATTTTCCTCCGGCAGGAATGCGGGGTTGTTGTTTCGATTTTCTCAGATTCTTTTGCTCGTCCTTGCTCTTTTCCTCCAGTTCTTTCAGGATGGATTCGAGATTTTCTTCATCGATGGGGTCGCCCTCTTCAGAACTATCCTGAGGACTGTCGCCTTCGTTGGGATCATTTTGATTCTCGCCTTCTTGCTGATCCTGCTCACCTTCGGATTCGTCGCCTTCTTTATCCTGTGGCTCACTGTCTTCGTTGTCGTTTTTGTTAGGGTCTTCCCCTTCTTTCTTCTCGTCGCCCTGCTCGCCTTCGTCGCCGCCTTCCCCTTCATTTACGGGCTTTTGTTCTGGCGGAGGGTTTTGCAGCATTTGTTTAGCCAAATAACGAACGTGGTTCAGATTATTCTTCGCCTGTCTGTTTTCAGGCGTGATGCGCAATGCCGTTTCGTATTCGTTGATGGCCTGTTTGAGGCCGGCAAGACGTTCCTGAAAATTTTCTTGTGGATTCAGGCTACGCGCCAATTGGGCGGAACAATTTGCGATATTGACCGGAACATTCTCTTTGATAAACGTATTTGGATGGTTTCGGAGATCGAAGAAACCATCTTTTGCAGTTTCGAATTTTTCCTTGGCCAACTCAGAATTATCTCCCTGTAACGCTTCGAGCCCAAGTGCGTAGTTGGCCGATGCGATACTGTAATTGACCAATACCGAATCCGGACTTTCTGTCTTCAGCTTGAGAAAAGAATCTAACGCAGCTTGAGATTCCCCGCCTCGCAATTGGGAGTATCCCTCGTCGAAAGAGGTATCGAAATGTTCCTCGCTCCAAGTCAATGTAGTCGTAAGAATAAGGAACGCACTCAACAACCATTTATCCATGAGTACCCTCCTCTAAAGCAGGAGGCACGTATTCCTCAGGCGTTTTACGGAATCGGGGTAGCAATACAAGCCACACCCCTTCCAGGAAAAATGCAAGCACGCCCAGTGCCAACGGCCATTGATACCGATTCGTCAATCTCTCCGAAATATCGCCAGTCGCGTCCATCGTATTCAATTGCCCCATCAAGGTAAATATTTCGTCGATATCTACGTTGCTCGGCGATGTTCGTATGTATCCACCGTTTCCATTCAATGCAATTTTCGACAACGTACTTTCATCCAACTTGGAGAGGTGGACCAGATCGCCTGCATTTTGATTCCGATAGTACCGCGGAATTTCCACCTCTGTACCTCGGGGGTCTCCAACTCCAATGACATAAATTCGTGCAAACTTGGATGCTTCCGCAGCCAACTCGACGGCGTTACCGCTGACTTCTTCGCCATCGGAGATTAATAGAATCGCTCGAGAATCTGCAGTCTCTGAATTGGATTCGTCCAATTCATCTTCAAATGTCGCAATCGCTACACGTAACGCCGTAGTAATATCGGTTCCTTTTCGACTAATTGAGTCTGTGTCAACGGCGTCCAGCACCGTGCGAAAATAGGCATGGTCCATCGTCATCGGACACATCAGCTGTGCCGAACCGGAAAACACGATCAATCCAAAACGGTCGCCGAAGGATTTATCCATAAGCCCAACGATTTTCTGCTTAGAACGGAATAGGCGATTGGGCGCGGGAGCTTCCGCACGCATACTTTCTGATACATCCAGGAGCACCATGACATCGCGACTACGTCGACTGGTCTCGTATTCTGTTTCACCCCAATGAGGCTGAGCCAACGCGATGATCCAAGCAATCGAGCCCACAAGGATAAACCAAAACAGAGGCTTTCGAAATTTGCGATCCGCAACCAAAAGTAAACGCGACGCCAAATGCCATTCGATAAACTGAGATAACTTCTTGCCGCGTCCTTTTTCCATCATTATCAGCAAAAAAATCAACAAAATTGATCCAATGCCGGCCGCGATCGCCCACGGCAACAATTCGTCCCAGGGAAGCTTGAATCCAAAGGTCATGGCAACACCTCGAACCACTTACGACGCAGTAAAACGGAGACCATCATGACGCCTCCTCCGAGCACCGCAAACGGGAAAAATCCTTCGTCATATTCGTAGTACTTTCCAGTTTCAATTTCCGTCGTTTCCAATTCGTTGATTTCCCGATACGCTTCCTGTAGGGAATCCAGATTTGTAGCACGATAATATTTTCCGCCAGTCGCTTCAGCAATTTTTTTCAATGTTACTTCGTCGATGGGGTTTTGGCGAGCACGCTGATTGCGTACATCCGGCGCGCCGGCCCCAATCGTGTACACGCGAATGCCATAGTCCTTGGCGATTCCGGCGGCCGTTAGGGGATCGATTTTTCCTGCGTTGTTGTTCCCGTCGGTCAATAAAACGATCACTTTTGATTGAGCAGGAGATTTGATCAGATTACTGACAGATAAACCGACCGCTTCACCGATGGCCGTTTGATTGTGCTTGTTGGGCTCCATCAAGGTATCGATTTCCAGCCCTTCCAGCTCGTATTCCAACAATCCGTAATCGAGCGTCAACGGTGTTTGAATCCAGGCCCAGCTGGCATAGGCAATTAATCCTAAGCGATCCGTCCCGAAACGATCCGTCGCGTCGACTTTACGATTGGCAATGAAATCTTTGACCGCCAACTTGGTCACTCCCAACCGATCAAATGCATGACCTTGTATCACATCCGCCGTTGCCGTCATGGAACCGGAAACATCAAGAGTAAGCATGATGTCGCGAACCTCGGCACTTTCGATCACTGGGCGCATTCCGGTCAATGGGCGTGCCAATGCAAAAATCAATAAGACCAATCCCAAAAAACGAAGGATGACGGGCATCTTTTGGAAAACGGTATTTAGCTGACCACGAACTCGCGCCATCACTTCGCCGGTGGACACCACCGCCGCCCCTTGAGGGCGCACGATCCATTCTGCTCCAAGTAAGAGTGCAGCGGGAATCAACAGCCACAGGAAATGCGGGTGCTTCAACGAATCGATATCGAGCGTCAACCAATCCATCATGCGGCCTGCGCCTCTTCTTCTTCGGGTTTTGCCGTAGGAGTTGTTTCTTCGACGAATTTTTTGACCTGTTCAAAACTCTCTTTCATATCGAGTTGCCCGGGTTCATGTCGGGCGAATTTTACACGGTCACACAATCGCAGGAAACTCGCCAAAAACGCTTCCTGCTCTGCCGAAAAATATCCGTGGCCCGAGATTTCTTCCAAAAATTCTTGACTGGTCTGCTCGGGCGCATGAAGAAAGAATCGGCCTTCAATGTAATATCTAAGAATGGAGGACAAGTCGACATAGTAGGGACCGTACTGTTCTTTTTGCGGTAATTCACGGGCGGCCAACCGCTCCAAGCGTTCCAGGGCGATGGTCCACGCTTCCTTGACCGGTTCCGGTTGAATATGACGGAAGCGGTTCCAAATAAACATAGCGACAGCCGCAGCCATCGCCAATCCGACGAGGACCAGAAGGACCCAATACAGCGTATAAGAAGATATAGGTCGGCTCTCGGCACCGGGGCCCGCAGGGAGGGAGTCATCAAACAAAGACACCCGGGTTTCTTCTTCTAGCGTTAACTCACGGACGCGTAACGCCGGAATGGGTAAGTCTAGCGATTTCCCGTCACCGTATTCGATGCTCAACGAACCGAAAAAATAATCCATTACAAAAATGGGGTCAAGCAAATAGGTTTCAGTAATGCGGACTCGATCCGCGCCGATTGGAATTTTGTTGTAGTCCGGGCCGGTAGAGTCGGCTTGCATCAACTTCAACTTTTCGAAAAGAAGGCGCATATCCGGAAGCGTCACTTCCGTGTCGATCGGAGTTTCAACAACGATTCGAAATTCCGCCTGTTCGAAAAATGGTAACTCTGAAGGCGTCATCTCCAGACGTGCCTCGATATCCGACGAATCCTGCGCGATGCCGTTCATCGAAATCCCTAAACAAAGGAGTATCAAAGCCAATTTCATTGCATTACACCGCATTGCGACGCTCCCGCATTTTGAAAAAACGATGTATTTCGTCGATGTAAGGCTGATCAGTTCGCACATGGATCGAGTCGACCCGAGATTGTTTGAGGATTTCGTCGCGCTTCACCGTGCGGCTTTTCGCGTCGTCCGCGTAATCTCTACGGACGGCGGAGTCACTGGTGTTGATCGTAATCTCGCGACCTGTTTCCGCGTCCATGACATTGATCATACCGATATTGGGCAATTCTTCTTCGCGCGGATCCGTGACCGTTACGGCAATCAGATCGTGGCGGCGTCCGGCGATACGTAACGGCGTCTCATAGTTGTCGTCCATGAAATCCGATACCAAAAACGCCACCGCTTTACGCTTCACGACACCGTTCATGTAGTGCAACGCTTCCTCTATATTGGTTCCGTGGCCCTTCGGCGCAAAATACATCACTTCCCGAATGATGCGTAAGATATGTCTCCGACCTTTTTCCGGCGGCACATAAAGCTCCACTTGATCGGTAAAAATCATCAAGCCGACTTTGTCATTATTTTTGATGGCAGAAAATGCCATTACCGCACAAAGTTCGGCGGCCAGTTCGTTTTTGAATCGATTGACACTTCCGAATCGCCCCGAGCCGCTGGCGTCCACCATCAGCATGACTGTCAATTCACGTTCTTCTACAAGTTTTTTGATGTGAGGCACGGAGGTACGAGCGGTTACATTCCAGTCGATCAGACGAATGTCGTCGCCGGGAACATACTCGCGTACTTCGTCAAACTCCATTCCCTGACCTTTGAACACACTGTGGTATTCGCCAGCGAGAATGTCGTTGACCATTCGATTGGTTCGAATTTGAATCAATCTTATTGCTTTTAATACTTCTGCAGGTAGCATGGTACCCCCACCATACGTTCAAAACGTTAGGCTACAATTTCACTCACTACGGTGTTCCCGCATTCAGTGCATTTACCTTCCAGAATCAGCATCCCATTTCCTTCGTACTGGCATGGTTCGTCCAGACCAAGATTGAAGTCCTGGCACTTGTTACACCAGGCTTCCGCGATTATGCGTTCGCGCTCTTCCTCTTCACGTTCAAGAAATAGATTTGCCATTTTTTCACCTTTCTATTGGTACACCCTAAGCGGGTAATTATTAACTGTTTTCTATGGAACCGGTACGGAATCCAGAATCTTACGAACAATGTCTTCGCTCGTGACTTCTTCGGCCTCTGCTTCGTAAGAAACAATCACACGGTGGCGTAAAATATCCATCGCAACCTGTTTGATATCGTTGGGGAACACGTTTCCTTCACCTTGCATAAACGCCATGGCTTTCGCCGCCTGCTGCAAATAAAGCGTAGCGCGCGGTGACGCTCCGTATTCGATCAGATGTCCTAGATCCAACCCGAACGCTTCGGGGTGGCGAGTGGCTTGCACTAAATCAACAATATAATCTTTCGCCTTCTCGTCGATATAAATCTGATTGACGATCTCACGTGCCTCGATAATTTCATCTCTCGTAACGACCGCCTGGATTTCCGTATCGTGGAGAATATCCACTCGATCCATGATAGCGCGTTCGTCGCTGCGGCTCGGGTAAGATACATTCAATTTAAACATGAATCGATCGACCTGAGCTTCGGGAAGCGGATAGGTACCTTCCTGCTCAATGGGGTTTTGGGTGGCCAATACCATAAACGGTGAGTCCAACTTGAAGGTTTCATCGCCAATCGTTACTTGTCGTTCCTGCATAGATTCCAGCAATGCACTTTGTACTTTCGCTGGAGCACGGTTAATTTCATCCGCCAAAATAATGTTGGAAAAAATCGGACCCTTTTTGATTGAAAAACTACTGTCTTTAGGACTATAAATCTGGGTTCCGATCAAATCCGCAGGGAGCAAATCCGGAGTGAACTGGAGCCGCGAACAATCACAATCCAACGCCTGAGACAACGCCTTGACTGCCGTCGTCTTCGCCAATCCGGGGACGCCTTCAATCAATACGTGACCGTTGGACAACAAACCAAGGATGAACCGGTCAATCATGTATTCCTGACCAACGATTACCTGGCCGATTGATTCTCTCAAACGCGGAATGAATTGAGATTTTGCCTCGACATTTTTTCGTATTGCTTCAACCGATACCGCCATGAATTTCCGTGCTCCTGTATATTACCCGACTAATCGCGGGATGATTTCACTAAACGTTCAACTTCTCGAAAGATACTGTCCAGTTCATCTTCGGCCGGCGTATACTCTTGGTATCCAACCTTCCGAATTAGTTTTTCCAATTTCGATCGTAACTCCTTGGAATTTGCGTGAGCACCCGTCAGAACAACTGCTTTTAACAGGGCTTGAAAAAAAGGGTAGCAATCATGATCCAACTGATATTGGCGCGCGGCGTGCAATGCTGCCTGAGGAGAATTGAGATTCCGCTGGGCGGAGGACATGCCGGACGTACCTGTTCGCCGACGCCAAACAGTGAACAGAAATACCGACATCACCAGGAGAACTCCGACTAATGCGTTCCGGAAAAACGGTGATGCCTCTTCGGCAACCGAGACGGTAAAAGGTTCCGTCGTCAATGTTTTTCGGGCGATTTCAGGTTCTGTTTCTTTCTCCACCTCCACTTCACCCTCTTCAGTTTTCTTGTGAGGATCGAAAGGTGTGCTTACTTCATCGGACTCGATATATGCCACATTGGCTGGAGGAAATTCGAAAGTTCCAATTTCATTTGGAATGATTCGGATTTCCTGCTCGTAAACCATTTTGGAATTTTCCAATTCCATCCGGGAATGGCCATAAACCACTTTCCCCCATTTAATCGAGTCGAACTGTGGAGGCAAGACTTGGATGGCGATTTCGGAAGGCGTCCATGATGCCTCGAACAGGACGTTAAATTCTTTGCCGACGACTATTTTCGAATCGGGCTTAACCAAGCGAAGCTCGGGTGCATCTCCCATAGCAAACCATGGAAAAAACACAGAGATAGTAAATATGCTTAATACAAACAATCGCAGCATGAATGATCTAAAGCAGTATGAGTGCCAATACCTAACCTGACATAAGTCATTTAAACTAAAAAGTTTACAAATATCGAACTCATGCGGAAAATGCCTGATTTGAGGTAGCTAGGTCGGGAATACCTCAATGGAGTTCATTTTACGCGAAACAACAAGTCTAATTTTTTAGGATAAACACTATCCGTAAGGCATGAGCAGCCATCAGCCCATCCAGATAGTCCGGGACATCCCGTTTGGTGCCAAGAGTATACCCAATTCTCTCGAGTAATTGGAAGGATTGGGCGGACTCCACTGGTGGTATGCGGCGATAATTTCGTGCCAACGTGATGTATTGTAAGGTCTTACGCCAGTGAATATAGGGGTTGTTGGCCAATAATTGTTTTCTTCCAGATTCCTGAAGCTGATCTAATTCCTCGTCTGAATATCGATATTTTCCTGAGATTAGCATCAGATGATCGTATTCACTATTGAAATCTTTTCTCAATTGGCTTTCCAGATTTCGTCGCGACATCTGCCATCGATGCGGTATCGGCATCCCGATTTGGTCAGCAATGAACATGACACTGCTCAATCCCAACCAGCTTGCGGCGTTGGATTCGAATCGGAGTTCGGCCGAGTCCATTGTGATGTCATCCAAATACATGCTTGGATGCAGGGGATACCGTCCACCCCAATTCGCGAGAAAATCCCCGGAACTTCCGATGAACGGATATCGTTGGTGCCAATACGCTCTCTGTTGTTGCCGTGGTAACGACTCCCCCAATTGACGTACTGCAAAGGCCACCCACGCGGGTGAGTGAAACTCAATGGCGAAATGAGGTGCGGCCAACGAGCCATCCGCGTAGACGGCCATGGGCATTGACCCATGGGTTTCGTTTGTCTCAGAGGTATTGATTCGGACACCGTCCAAATAGGAATCAATAATCTCGTGCGCTTTTTTCTGGAACCCCGCGGCGTTCATTCCGAGTGCCATCTGGGCACCCCACATAGGCCAATTTTTCTCGGCGAAACTTTCGTTGGCAATGGTGCGAACAACGTTCGATTTGTCAACCGATGTGTGCCGAAAAATGGACTCCACTAATTCTGCTGTGTCTACTTCGTCCGACGAATTTTTTTTTCGATGAACGAGTGGAGTTTTTTTTGTTAGTGAAAGAAGATCAGAGAAAGAAAGACTCATCACCGTTTCTTTGAACGTATTCAACTCCTCGGACGTTTCTCCAAACACCGTAAAAACGACGGCGGTGTGGGTAGTCCCGTCGTAGCTCGGTTTGATTTCGATTTCCAGGGGAGTCGAGGGATCGGCATCTTGATCGGATATCGTCCGCTCAATCTCGTGACGGGAACCGACCCAACTTTCGATCCAGACTCCATCCGAAAACGTCTCCCAGCTTGCCATCCCTGCCTTTGAATCTTGAAGCTGATCTCGTCGTGCGACCATTTCGCGGTCCAATTGATCAGGCCGGAAATGACGCCAAAATTTCCCGGGCGTATCGACGTAGCTTGCAAAACCCCGGTTGATTGTCGGGTAGATCAATTCCGCCGGTCGAGTTGTAACGGGAGCAAATGCCGACCTCCAAATCAGCTTTGCACCGGGTTCCAATCCGTCGACTTGTATTCGCGTAGCAAGCAGGGATTTCCTTGGATGGATCAGTGTCGTAACAACAGCTTCGATTCGTGAATTCTCAAGTTTAAACCGCCATCGAAGAACGTTGGGGTTTTGAGCGTTCGGCTCCGCGGCAGATCGCCATTCCTCGTGAGACAACCATTGCCGTTCAGCACCCCTTACGACCCCCCATTCCAACCCTTTATTTTCATTCGAACTGTAGGAAAGATGATTCGGTGAACCCGGTTCAGGCCAACGGCAAACCGATATCGTGCCACGTGAATCAAGCCCGATGGTTAACCCGCCATACCCCAATACGGTCACCGGAGAAACTGCCGTAACCTGTTGTGATACCTGGTCTTCAAACGATTGTCCGTTGGCGAATCCGGCAAGGATACAAATGACTGTTACCCACGTGCCCCGCATCAATCGGTCACCAACCGAGGCTCATCGAGATTCAGTGAACCTTCTAATATAACCAGGCCACTTTCGACGTTTCCCGTGAGTGACAAAAATTTTCCATGGGACATTGGTTTCAAGAAAAATTCAATGGATTTTTCTTTCTCGTTTGAATCTAACGACCCCAGCTGCTCGTGCTCGTACGCTTTTTCGATCATATCGGAATAAACATCGGAGATTTTTTTCCAATCCACGATGATCGCAACATCTTTATCCAATCGAGACTGAGCCAGTTTTTGTTCGTCAACAAGTCGCTGCATCGATGCCCATTGCTCCGCGTAAAACAAGCTGGAGTCGTTTTGGGCCACAACATCCATGGAACGTGCACCGCCATTCCGAATGACACTCCATCCCGCGACGTCGTTCCACACATGGTAATCCGCATAATCAGGCAACGAGGGAGGAGAGACAAAACCAGATGTGTCCAACCGAATTCCCCAATCGGGAATATGAATCGAATGATCGGTATCTACGCCGTACCAACTCACGTACGATTGTTGTTCTGATGCGTTTGATGAAACGCCACCTCGCCAGTAGGAGCGCAAAAGGGAGTCCCACCCTTGCGCGATGTTCGACCATCGCGCATGAAGCCATTTTGAATGATCCCAATCGGAGGAAGTCAAAAATGACGCGCCCAACCGATCTGCGAGAATCGAGACGCCGCGGAGGTCCCCTCCTGCCATCCAAATCATGGGTGAATGTTCGGACCACGCTGGCACGGTCAGCCTTTCGTCGAGGGCGGGCAGGTCCGTAGCCATTTCAATCGTGATCGGCAATGAGCTTGTCACCTGGATCGCTGCCTTGATAATGGTGTCGTCGGATTTAAAACGGACTGTAACGATCTCTTCTTCTGGCATCACGAAGTTGACCATTTTGGATTTTGTCATCGAGCCAATCGTTTCCATCGACGTTGCGACGATAATCAGTCCATCCACATCTGTATACCAAAAATCAGACCAAAATTTAACGTTCGGATCTGAATCCGACGTCTCCCCCCTGAACGGTTCCGTCATTTTCCACAGCAAACCGGGTCGAAATTCAACCGCCCATTGCTCGTCGTGCTGAACGGCAACTGCGCGCGCTCCCATCCACGTGTTGATTCGCTCGGGCGAAAGTCGAATACCCGCTTTTTTTCTGAGCGAGACCAATGGTTCGCGTAAGAGATTCCCTGGCTCATTGTGGATATCTATCCACCACTGCGTCGCTTCCAGTGATGCCCACGTAGCGCCCATATCGGAACTTGCAACAACCCAGGTACTATTCTCAGGAATGATTGGATCGAATGCTCCTCTTTTCATGGAACCGTCCAATCGATACAACAGTCCCAAAACGACGATGGCCACCAAGAAAGGCAGCCACCTGAGTTTCCATCGATTCGACGGTGCGTTTGATGTCTCTGACGTCTCGTTCGTCAACAGGTTTTCGATTCCCGAAAAATTGTGCTACGTTTGACTATGACTTCCAAATCTGATCTTTGTCCGCTTCTCTCTTTTCTTCCAATCGAGCGGTTTCGTGGACCAGTTCGTTTCGCAGACTTTCTGCCTCGACAGGATTGGCCGCGATCTTTCCGTCAAACATAAGATTTAGCTCGGCGATTTTTGCGTCATACACCTTGTCGATTTCAGCCGTCTTCGTTTTTTCTTCGTCGGATAATTGACGAGTCGGTCCGGACTCTTTTTCCATCCGTTCCATCGCCAATTCATATGCACTCTTCATGGTTCGCTCCTAATAGCTGAATTCGTCTTCCAAAATCGTAGAAATAAATTTCTCTACCGATACGGGGAAATATTGGGCATTGGGAGAAATGATAACACCCGTCGTAATGTCTTCATACCGTTCCAATTCGTCGAGCGTTTCGCTCAACACTCGATCTTTCGTTGCATTCACATGCTTCAATTCCAAATGTTCTGATTTACATTCAACGGGTCGGTCATGAAAACCCAGAAAACCGAACATACGCCCTTTCAGTTCCTGGTCGGTGTTTTCCTCGCCGAACATGTCTTCGTAACTCGGATTGTAATGGGAAGGTTTAATGAGGAACTGAGGCGAGACTTGTATAGTCCCTTTGACGCGAGTGGTCGAATACCCGGATTTGAAGGACTCACCAATACACACATACGGCAATTCGTGATACCCTTTGACGATTCCATATCTAGGAATCCGGACGATTTCCGTCGAATCAAAGAGGGCGCGGATCTCTTGACCGTCTAAACTCATACGTACTCCAAATCATCCATTGATGCACGGCGATTATACTAAACAGGGCAGATTCAAACCAATTCACGGCGATTGCCCACTTTTTACTGTGGTGAGATCGAATCAATCTCAGTTTCAGACTTGGCGTCCGGAATGAATGGTTCGGCGTTCATGAAATCTCCCTGAAGTCCCTGTATCGTAATATCGTCGCGCTGCATCTTAATCATGTATTGCGCCCGTAAAATATCGCCGACACTCGAGGTATCCCAACTGGTTTGATCAACCCGGACTGATTTTTTGAAATATACAATTTCCGATTTCGTCTCGATTTCCTCTTCGTTCCCGATAAGTAATTTTTTTTCAGAGGGAACGGCCGGAGGTACTTTCACTTCCACCGTCAAGTAGTATTCGGTATCTTCCCCTTTTAATTCCTGGGTCTTGTCCGTGACCGTGACATAGTTGAGCCGAGCGGGCAACCATCGGTTCGACTTTTTCCCCTGCAACGTGTCGAAGAGAAGTAACAAGACGCACAGAATGCAAAGCCCCATAAAAATTGCAAGATTTCGACGTTTGGACTGCGCGACGCTCCGCCCCTCCACGACCCAACGCTCGCTTTTCCGTGTAGTCACCCCGTCGCGGGTATATTTAACAGCCATTCGATGTACCTCATTTCGTATTGGGCTAATAATACCATGCTTTGATCGTTAACAGATTAATCGCTTCATTTCTGCCATTGAAGAAGCTTTTCTTGCATTGCCGAATGAATATGTAGGATGATCCGCCGGTTATCTGGCCATATTTAGATTGGATTTGAATTCATGAATATCATTATTGCCGGCGGAGGTCGCGTTGGATTTCATTTGGCGCGACTGCTGGCCACCGAAAACCACGACATCACGGTAATTGAAACCGACCAAAATCAGGTCGACCAAGTGGATTACTCTCTGGACGTCAGTACCGCTGTAGGCCGTGCCGAAGATGTGCTGTTGTTACAAGAAGTTGGAGCAGGGTCAGCAGACTTGTTCATTGGGTGCACGGGTAGCGATGAAGTCAATCTGATCGCAGCAACAACCGCGAAAGGACTGGGCGCCCAAAAAGTCGTCGCGCGGGTTGAAAACCGGATTTACAACGAATCAGACATTCTTTATGAAACGATTATGGGCATTGACTATATGCTCAGCCCCCAAGGATTGACTGCGAGAGAAATCGCGACCTATATCGAAAATCCTGGAATGACGGCGACAGAATCGTTCGGGCAAGGCAAGATTCAAATGTTGCAGTTCAAAGTTAACAAAGTCCCATCGTCGAATGGTCAAACCTTGAAGGATTTGCACCTGCCAAAGGGGGTGCTCATCGGGCTCCTCCATGATGCCGAAGGCTTCGAAATTCCACACGGCGAATCGGTCATCAAAGTGGATGACATCATTACGCTTATCGGAGAAAAAGAACAAATGTCCGCCGCGCGAAAAATGTTCAAGGGGGAAATGATAAAGCATGAAAAAATCGCCCTGATGGGGGGAAGTCGCACGTGCGTCAATCTGGCGCAAATCCTTGAGAAAACTGACCATCCCGGAAAATTATTTGAATACAATATGAAACGGTGCGAAGAATTAGCTGGGACGTTGAAAAAAACAAAGGTCGTGTGTCGCGATGCTGCGTCTCGCTTATCTCTCGAACAGGAACACATTGATGGATATGACTTATTCGTCGCCGCGACCCACGACGACGAACGAAATATAATGGCCAGCATCCTGGCGAAGGAAGTTGGCGTCAAGGAAGCGTTGGCCGTCGTGCATCAACCTGATTTTGCACCGCTTTTGGGCAAACTCGGTATTGACCACGCGGTAACTCCCCGCGCATCCTTCGCAAACAGCATTCTAAAAATGACAATGAAAAAAGAAAATCAGGCTCTGGCGGTACTGGAAGACGGCGAAGTGGAAATCCTCGAGTTCAAAATCGATGGTTCTGCGCCGGTGTTCAATCAGCGGTTGATGGATATTAAATTCCCGGCCGATTGCCTCGTAGGCACTATCCAACGTGGCGACGAAATCATCGTACCAACAGGCATCGACACCCTACAACAGGGAGATTCGATCATCGTCATTACTCGCACGCGTTCAGCGGCTTCGCTTCGTAAACTCTTTCAATCATGAACTATAAACTCGTTTCCAAATTCCTGGGATTTTTCTCGTTTGCGATTGGAATCCTTATGCTCCCTTCCATATTGTGGGCGTGGTATTTTGGAGAAACGACCGCAATGAAAGCGTTTTTTCAATCCATCGGAATGGCCTTTCTTATTGGTACGCTCCTGGGCGCCTACGGCCGTAAAGCACCCAGGACAATGTATCAGCGTGAAGCACTGGCGCTCGTCTCGTTGTCGTGGTTTATTGCCGCATTTATCGGTATGTTTCCATACCTGTTTATCGGCGCGTTGTCTCCGGTAGATTCATTCTTCGAAAGTATGTCCGGATTTACAACGACCGGATCGACAGTCATTCAGGATATTGAAGGTCAAGCAAAAAGCCTGTTGTTCTGGCGTTCCTTTTCCCAATGGTTAGGAGGCGTGGGAATTGTCGTCCTGTTCATTGCCGTGCTTCCCTATCTCGGCGCAGGGGGGAAACAACTGTTTAAATCGGAATCGACCGGTCCCGATCCCCGTGGTCTCAGTCCCCGTATCAAAGACACCGCTACCCTGCTGTACAAGATTTATCTGACGTTCACAGCGTTGATGACGCTTGCGTTGATGCAAGCAGGAATGAGTTTTTTTGATGCTATTTGTCATACTTTTTCGACGATCGCTTCGGGGGGCTTCTCCACTCGGCAGGAAAGTATTGGCGCATTTGATAGTATCCAAATCGAACTCACCATTCAGTTTTTTATGCTCATTGCCGGAACTAGTTTCGCCCTATTTTTTATCATGTTACGAAAAAACTGGAAAGCTCCAACCATCGATACAGAGTGGAAATGGTTCGTAGGAATCATTCTGGTCGTCACAACGACGATCACACTGAATTTGACCTACGGAACTCACGTCGCGGCGGATGGGACAGCGGTGGAGAGTACGTATGGCATGAGCGAGTCTCTGCGGGCCGCTTCATTTCAGACCATCGCGCTACTGACCGGCACCGGGTTTGGAACCAGTAATTATGACCTCTGGCCTCCCCTATCGCAGATGGTTTTGTTTACAATATTTTTCTTTGGGGGTTGTGCTGGGTCCACGGCAGGCGGCCTCAAGATCGTTCGCGTAGTAATGCTCACTAAGATTGCCTACTGGCGAATCGAAAATACGTTTCGTCCGAAAACGGTTCGAGCCATCCGAATCGGCGAACACGTCATCGATGACGACACTCGAAAATCGGTTCACGCATTTTTCGTGATCTATATCAGTATATTCATTTTTGGTTCGATCTTCATGGCTGGAACCGGCCTCCCTTTCGAATCAGCAATGGGATCTGTTGCAGCCACACTGAATAACGTAGGGCCGGGTTTTGATTTGGTAGGCCCGACAAAAGACTATTCTCATATCCACGGCGTCGGAAAAATGTTTCTAAGCCTCTGCATGGTTGCTGGGCGCCTGGAACTATTCAGTATTTGCGTGTTGTTCGTTCCCTCGTTTTGGAAGCATAGCTAATGGATGAAATTCGTTCCTGAAATCATCCATACTAAATCAAAATAATCTGGTTCACCGTTGAGTTTCTGATGAGCATCCCTACTAATAAAAAACATTCCTATGTAGCCCCAATAAAAGTATTCGGCTTCATGCTGGGTGCCTGCTTGCTCTTTTTTACAGGACTTTCACTGCTTGATTACCTGAACGATCGCTTTACCCTTCCTTTAATTGAAGGAATGAAGTTTTCAACATTGGTTTTGACGTCCATTGCGATTATAGGAGTCAATGGTCTAATTCTGATTATTGAGGCCGTCAATGTCGGTTGGAAAAATTCAGCGTTTAAACGTATCTTATTTCTCGAAACTGAAACCGCGCGTTCTGACTTTTTCTATTTTTTGCTCAGATTATCAGGGCTGGTATACGTGTTCAGTTTTATCCTCAGCTTCGGGTTATGCTATGTGGCCGCCCAAAAAATTGGAATCTATTTCAAATTCGACTTATTGAAAGACGTCTCTTCGATTCTTCAATTTCCCATCGTGGTCCTCGTAAATACGTTCACGTTTTATTGGGCTCATCGTTTGCTCCATACCCGTCAACTGTTCGAAATCCACAAGGTTCACCACTCCGCGCTGGAGTTAAACGTACTCACTCCCACTCGCAATCATCCGATCGACTTCATGATGATGATCGTAATTAACACGGTACCGGCCGCTATCATGGGTGCGGACCCAATATTGATTACGGCCTATATGGGCCTCAACGGTATTTACCAATGCGCGGTCCATTCATCCATCACGTTTCTCGATGCCGCATGGATTCGATTTTTTGTGATTTCCCCGAAAGCCCATCGTATCCATCATTCGAATGAAACGGAACATTTTGACAAAAATTTCGGGAGCTTAACCTTGTGGGATCGGTTATTCGGGACGTACTACGATCCAGTCAAGGCAAGTGAATTTGGGCTTGGCGTGCACAACGGTCAAGATTTCAATACCGATCATCCATGGAAAGAACTGATCGCGGTAATGCGACGCTGGATCGCACCGGATAAAAAGGACTCCCACTAACGGAGTGACCCGCTAATTTATCGTCAGGAGCTGGACGAGAGTAATCCGCAATCTTGAGCAAAACTGCGTAGTTTTTCGCGAAGTAATTTACGCCCCCGGAAAAGACGGGACATCACCGTACCAATTGGGCAATTCAATTCTAAAGATATCTGTTTGTACGATTTATCTTCTAAATCTGCCTTAATCACAACGGCTCTGAAATCTTCAGGAAGGGATTCAACGGCGAATCGGACTTTGTCGTCCAAAAGTTCGACAATCTCAGAATATTCCTCCCGCTCGGGCTTGAATTGGACGCCCGGTTCCGGGAATCGCGACGGGGTCGTTTCAGCCCCGGTGAGTTCCACCAAGGTGGGCCGACGAGTTTTTTGACGATAGTCGTTGATGAAAGTGTTTCGCACAATGGTTAACAGCCATGCTTTTATATACGTGCCCTCTTCGAATTTGTGATGGAAACGAAGGGCTTTTACGATGGCGTTTTGGGTCAGGTCATGGGCATCTTGAGGATTGCGCGTCAATTTCAACGCCACCGCGTACATCAAATCGATGTGATCAAGAACCTTTTCGTCGAATTCCGGAGAGCGTTCTGAAATTGTTTTTTTCATCTGACAATCCATACTGGAAGGTTTATTCGGTTCACATCAGTAGATTCAGTATACCATAGGCAGTAACCGTTGCAATACGAATAAAATTCCCGCCTCGATCTCTGGTAAACTGGAAGCAATCATCCCAGGCCACCTAAACTACCTAAAGACATGCATACGATCGAGCACAAAATCAGGCAATACGCCACCGAGTTGGATTTCGACTCATGCGGTTTCGCTGATGCCGCGTGTACCGACCAAGACGGCAACCTTGAAAAATGGCTAAGTCAGGATTTTCATGCAAACATGGAATGGATCAAGAAGACCCAAGCCATTCGGGAAGATGTCTCTCAGAAAGTACCCGGTGCCAGATCCGTCATCGTAGTTACCAGGAATTATTACCACCCACTTCCGGATACCGACCAGGAATCGACAGGCCGAATCGCCCGGTACGCATGGGGCCGGGATTATCATAAGGTATTAATAAAGCCACTGCGCCAGCTTGCGAATTATCTGAACACATTGGACGATTCGGTCGAATCTTATTGTTCGGTAGATAGCGGCCCTGTACTGGAACGAACATGGGCAGAGCGGGCGGGCATCGGTGCCATCGGAAAAAACAGTTTGGTTCTTCGACGCGACATCGGGTCGTGGTTCTTTTTGGGCGTAATTATTACGACACTCAAAGTTACGCCCGACCAACCAATAGGTGACTTGTGTGGCACCTGTACCGCCTGTCTTGACGCATGCCCGACCCAGGCGATCGTCGAACCATTCGTCGTGGATTCCAACAAATGCATCTCCTATCAGACCATCGAAAACCGCGGCGAAATTCCGGAGCAGATTCATGCTGATATGGACAATTGGGTGTTTGGTTGTGACGTTTGCCAGGATGTGTGTCCGTGGAATCGATTCGCAGTTCCCACCGATGAACCCGATTTTTCCCCGCGCTCCCATATGGTGCATCCTCCACTGGACTCACTGGTCGCTATGGATGAAGAAACGTACAACCGAGTTTATGAAGGGACCCCGGTGCGACGAACTAAATATTCAGGATTCAGCCGTAACAGCCGCATCGCATTGGCCAACACAAAATCAAATATAGGGGATGAGCCGGATGAGTAGTAAATATGCCTTTTTTGTCCACATGAACGCGACGTCGGCCTGGTTGTCGTTGTCCCGAAAAGAACGAAGTGAATTTACCGACTCCGTCCTTACACCCATAATCCAATGATATCCGAAAGTAACCGCGCGCATGTACGATGTGGAAGCATTTTCCGCGGATTGTAGCGACATCATTGTCTACGAAACCGACGCCTTAAAAGAGTATCAGTTTATGATTGACGCCATCCGGGACACCGAGATTTTTACTGTTCCCTATTTCGAAATCGTTCGGATTTTGCCGGCGGTCGAAGATGGATTCGTTGATTATGCCAACCATCTCCAAGGGGATTCGCCAATTTGAACATTTTTCTAATTCGGTTCTCGGTTATGTAAAAACGTTTTGAAACTTCTATATCTAAGGGCGCTTATAGAAATGCTTTAAAATTTTGGCCATACCATTTATAATAATAGTTGTATTTTAATTTTGCCGATAAATGGAACGCAGTTGATCCTGAAACAGGTGAATTAGAGGGGAATTTTATGAACATAAGTATTTCAGCACGCCACATGGATATGACCGATGGATTAAAAGACCACGTTGAATCTGGGTTGGAAAGAATCAAAGACCATTTTGACCGCGTCATTGACGCAGATGTAATACTTAGTGTTGAGAGGAATCGGCATATCGCTGAATTCAATCTCCATGCAAATGGATTACGAATCAATGCAAAAGAATCATCCGATGACTTGTACGCCTCGATAGACTCCGCTCTCACCAAAGTCAATCGACAAGTGGGAAAATTTCGGGATCGCATCAATAGGCACAAACCGAGATCCAATAAAGAAATACAGGACTTCGAACATCAAATTATCCAATTTGAAGACGAACACCTCACGACCCACCAGGAAGAAGCTCAAGATCACCAGGTGGTTCATCGGGAAAAATTAAATCTCCAAACGATGAATGTCAACGAAGCAGTGGTACAGTTAGAACTTCTCCACGACGAGTTTCTCGTTTTCTCCAATGCAGACACGCAACAGGTAAATGTTGTATATTCAAGAAAAGATGGAACCTACGGACTGATCGAACCTCAATTTTAAGGACTATGTATGGCGGACGCCCTCACTAATCTTCAAGTAAAACGACTGGATAGTATTGCCGTAGCTCGCCTTTTAGATCATTATCCCGAGGAATTGACCGTCATCGCTGGATTCCAAGGGATTGGACGCCGAGTTTACATTCCCGATTTGAATCGCCCGGGGCTCGCACTGAGCGGCTATCTCGAGTACTTCGCATCCGATCGTATTCAACTTTTGGGGAATACCGAAATCCATTATATGGAGAAGTTATCTCCCTCGGAATTAGAGCATCGATTGGAAAATATGTTTTCCTTCGAAATCCCCGCCTTTCTACTGTCTCGCGATCTGCAACCGACCCCGATCTTCATGGACATGTGCAATCGCCGCGGAATACCGGTAGTTCAATCCCCGATGTCCACTGATGAACTGACCACGAAGGTCATTATCTACCTGGCCGAAGAATTTGCGTTGCAAACGGAAGTCCATGCTACCGCTGTCGATTGCTACGGAGTCGGTACGATGATTATGGGTTCACCCGGTGTAGGTAAAAGCGAAATCGCACTGGAGTTGGTTGAAAGGGGACATTTGCTGATTGCCGATGACCTCGTCTCTTTAAAACGCCTCCGCGAAGATACCCTGATGGCCCGTTCAAATCCGTTTATCGAACACTGCATGGAAATTCGTGGGGTTGGAATCGTAGATATCAAGAGTATTTTCGGTGTGGGACGAGTCACGAATCAAAAACCCATTTCAATCATTGTACAACTCGAGGAATGGAAGGAAGGCATGGACTATGACCGTACGGGCTTGATGGAAGAGTATCGAAATATACTCGGAATCGAGATCCCATACATTCGAATTCCTGTTCGGCCAGGAAGAAACATTGCCATTATTGTTGAAGTTGCCGCCCTCAATCATCGTCTGAAGGAATTGGGCATCAATCCGGCCGAAGTGTTGAACGAACGAATACTCAATTCAATGTCTGTTCGAAATTAATTTCGCTTCATGGAAGGGACCGACGTACAACTTGTATTGATTACCGGCTTATCCGGAGCAGGTAAGAGTCAAGCGTTACGTTTTTTTGAAGATCAGGGCCACTATTGTGTGGACAATCTTCCAGCGGCATTGGTCCCGAAGCTGGCAGAACTCTCGCAGAACCAGGAGAATCCACAGCGCAGGATCGCCATCTGTGTAGACGCCCGGTCGGGCGATGATCTAAAGTTCCTCCCCGGATATCTGGACGAAGTTCGAAAACTACATTTCAATCCAAGAGTGTTGTTTTTGGATACGGACGATACGGTTCTTCATCAGAGGTATCTCGAAACCCGACGACGTCACCCTTCCGCCAATGCCGGAAATATACAGGAAGGGATCCAATTGGAACGCGATCTGCTTTCATCAATTCGAGAACAAGCGGACCTCGTCGTGGATACCAGCCATTTGCAACCAAGCGAATTGAGGGAACGAATTGCCACCATGGTGATGCATCACCATGGCGCGAAAACGATGGCGGTCGAGGTGCTCTCGTTTGGCTTCAAATTCGGAGTACCGCAGGAATCCAATCTCGTCTTGGACGTACGTTTTTTGCCCAACCCGTTTTACGACGACGACCTAAAGCATATGACCGGCCAAGACCCCGATGTGAAAGAATTTGTCCTGAACAATCCGGAAGCACAAGAATTCTTCAAGATCTCGAAAAATTTGGTGAAATTTTTGCTCCCAAAATACGAAAACGAGTCAAAGGCGTATCTTACTATCGCAATTGGGTGTACAGGCGGGAAACACCGTTCTGTGGCCATCGCGCACGAAGTTTCTCGCCTAATTCACGATCTGGATTACGATGTACGTCTCCGGCATCGAGATATCGACAAAGCCTGAATATCTGTTCCGTATAAATGATGCCAAAGATGGGATTAGTCCCTACGCTTCAGGTATGATACTCGACCTATTATCACAATTCCGGGGATATTCAGAAATATTTCGTTATGAGCCAATTCGTTGAAGAAGTAACCATCGTAAACAAACTTGGAATGCACCTAAGACCCGCACAACAGCTGGTCCAAACTGTGTTGCCGTTCCGATGCGACGTCCATTTAGAAAACACCAATCATAAAGTCAATGCGAAGAGTATCATGGGGCTTTTGACCTTGGCCGCATCACAAGGCGCACGACTGACCATCATCTGCGATGGCGACGATGCCGAGGAAGCCATGTCTGCGATTGTGGCCCTGATCGAATCCGGCTTCGGCGAAGACGATTAAGTAACCCTTATCAGGAATTTTGTACGTGGAAATTACACTTAGGGGAATTGGGGTTTCACCGGGAATAGCCATCGGACCCTCTTGCCTTTACCAAGTCCAAACACTCAATGTAGCCCGTTACACCGTTGCGGACCCCGCGGCCGAAATCAGCCGTTTCAGAGAGGCCGTCGAAAAAGCACGCATTGACCTGCAAATCATTACTGACCGTACCGCCGAAGAACTCGGCGAAAAGCATGCAGCCATTTTCGGCGTGCACATGGACATGCTATCTGACCCAGCATTTTCGCCGGAGATTGAGAAACGGTGCAAAGAAGAATCGCTCAACTCAGAAACACTGGTACAAGACTGGATGGACAATTATTCCAAAGTCATGGAACAGATCGACGATCCATTGTTCAAAGAACGAGCCATGGATTTTATCGATGTGGGTCGTCGCATTCTCAGTAACCTTATGGAAAAAGAAGTGGACACCTTGGACCATCTGGAAAAACCTTCCGTAGTTGTCGCACATGACCTCACTCCATCCGATACGACGAACATGGATATCGCGAATACGCTTGGTTTGGCTACCGATGGAGGCGGACCAACTTCTCACATGGCCATTTTGGCCCGAGCATTTGAAATTCCTTCAGTCGTGGGGCTTCGATACCTGGCCAAGCAGTTAAAACCCAATGACGACATTATCGTTGATGGAACAAAAGGTTTCGTGATCGTTCGACCGAACGAGGAAACCATCAAACATTATGAAGAAGAGAAAAAGCGACAGGATGCACAACGCCTCGCGTTGCTTGAAGCGTCTACCGATGGGCCTGTTTCGACCATTGACGGCACCGAAGTGACGACGCTGGCCAACATTGAGTTGTTGGCAGAAACGCAGATGAGTATCAATGCGAAATGTCAGGGAGTTGGACTATTTCGAACTGAATTCTTATTCATGAACCGCTCGTCACTTCCCTCGGAAGACGAGCAATTTCATTCCTATCGGAAAATCATGGAGGCCATGGGTGAACTACCGGTCACCATGCGGACGTTGGATCTGGGTGGCGACAAGATTATCCCGAGCTTGAATATCGATCAGGAAACTAATCCACAGTTGGGTTGGCGCTCGATTCGTTTATGCCTGGATAGACCGGATATTTTCAAAGCTCAACTACGTGCGTTGTTACGGGCAAGTACCTTTGGGAATATGAGAATTATGTTCCCGATGATTACGGGTCTCGACCAATGGCGAGAATCTAAATTGGTAGTTGATCAAGTTAAAGAAGACCTGACGGCGCGAAAGGTCGAATTTAATCCTAACGTTCCCATCGGGTGTATGATCGAAGTTCCCGCCGCGGTGGAAATCGCAGATAAACTTGCCATCGAATGCGACTTTTTCAGTATCGGTACGAACGATTTAATTCAATACACGTTGGCCGTCGATCGGGTGAACCCCCGTACGGCGCGTTTGTATACGCCAACCCACTTGGCCGTATTACGCATGATAAAGAGAACGCTGGATGCAGCGAAAGAAGCCGACATTCCCTGTACCATCTGCGGCGAAATGGCGGGAGATTCCATGTTGACCGAATTGCTCCTCGGTCTCGGAGCACGATCGTTGAGCATGTCTAGCGTGTCGCTCCCGATGGTGCGAGCCGAAATTTCCAACACCAGAATCCCTTCGGCGAAGACGCTGATTAGAAAAGTCATGGACATTGCCTCAGTTTCTGAAATCACGGCACTTCTTCAAACTCGTTCAGAAACCCGGGATACCATGAGCATCTATCTGAAACTTAATGAGGAAAAAAAGAACTCCTCTGAAGATGTGGGATAGGGTTCGGTGACGCAAAACGTCACCATACTGGGCTCGACCGGTTCAATCGGTCAAAGCGCGCTGAAAGTCGCCCGCGCCTATCCTGATGACATCAAAATCCACGGTCTTTCTGCCCATTCAAATTCCGATGAAATAATTCGACAGATCAATGAATTTCAACCCGCCGTGGTCGCCATCTCAGATGAATCCGCGGCAAAACGGGTAAAGGAATCTTGCCCTGATCAAAACGTGCTCGCGGGTGAACCCGGACTATTGGAGCTAGCATGCGACGATGGAACCGATATCGTTCTTTCCGGGATCGTAGGCGCCGCAGGATTGATGCCCATTCTTCAAGCACTTCAACAAGGAACGCCAGTGGCACTGGCGAATAAAGAGCCGATGGTTATGGCAGGACACCATGTGATGGAACTTGCTCGCGTTCACAATACGCACATCCTGCCGGTAGACAGTGAACACAACGCCATTTTCCAATGCCTCCAGGGACACCAGACAACCGATCTGTACAAAATTCATCTTACAGCTTCAGGTGGCCCTTTCTATCAGAAACCTCGATCCGACCTGGAACACGTCACGCCCGAGCAGGCGGTCAAACATCCGACTTGGGACATGGGCGCGAAAATCAGTATTGATTCAGCGACTCTCATGAATAAAGGTTTGGAAGTGATCGAAGCCATGTGGTTGTTCGACCTTCCGCTCGATAAGATTGATGTCGTCATTCATCCACAGAGCATCATTCATAGTTTAGTCGAGTTCACCGACGGGAGTATTCTGGCCCACTTAGGCGTGACCGATATGACTCTCCCTATTCAATATGCGCTCACGTGGCCCAATCGCGTCAAGAATCCCATGGCACGATTGGACCTCACTCAAATGAAGGCGCTCACGTTTGATCCCCCGGACTTTTCAGAGTTTCCATGTCTTCATTTGGCATTGGAGGCGGCCCGAATCGGTGGGACGGCGGGTACTGTTTTGAATGCGGCAAACGAAACGGCGGTAGACGCTTTTCGTAATCATCGTATTCCATTTCTACGCATCGCCGAAGTGGTTGATACGGTGCTGAATGAGGCTGATATTCAAACCAACCCTTCGATCGACACCATTTTACAGGTGGATAGGGAAACTCGCATGGCCGCGGAACGGTCTATAGAAGTAATTTAGTCCCAAAAAATGTATAATACCCGATTGAAATGGAGTAAATCTTAATGAGCACTGATATTCTAGTCTTTTTGTTAGTCTTGGGCGTCCTCGTTTTTGTCCATGAGGCCGGCCATTTTATCGCCGCGAAAATGTGTGGCGTATACGTTGATCGCTTCAGTCTTGGAATGCCTCCCAGAATCTTCGGCTTCAAATGGGGCGACACCGATTATTGTATCGGCCTTCTGCCCATCGGTGGATATGTAAAAATGGCGGGGCAAGAAGATGCTCCACTTTCTGAAGAAGAGCGTGAATCCACGTACGGACATGTTCCGCCAGAGCAATGGTATAACAATAAATCGAAACTCCAACGGTCTTTTATTCTCTTTGCGGGCCCCTTCATGAATCTTGTCCTGGCGTTTCTCATTTACGCCGGAATGGGCGCATTCGGCCAGGACATGGAAAAAATAAATGTAGAAACCCGGATCGGGGCGATCCAACCGGAGTCACCGGCCACGACGGCAGCAATGTATTTGACACCCGCGGGTGAAAAAGCCGATTTTTCCGGCGATCCCGACGGAATCGGCTGGAACACTGGAGACCGAATAATATCGATCAATCAGGAACCCGTCGATACTTTTCAAGACATTATTGTTCATGCTGTGTTGGGCAAAGGTGAGGATGCGACGGTCGAAATCGAACGCTTGGATTCGGACGGTGTTTCACATCGCTACTTGTCGCTAATTGAGCCCAAATTCCTCGACCCGGAAGATCCGATCACACGCTTTGGAATCGAAGTTTATTCTGCGGCACTCGTCAGTCATGTCTTGCCCGATTCCCCTGCTGCGAAACACGGCCTTCAAGCCGAGGATATTATTTTGTCGGCAGAGGGCAACTATGTTGATAGTGATTCTTTCTCTCTCTTGATACAGGATCTAAGTCCTGAGCAGAAAGTAAATCTGGTTGTCCTGCGTGACGGTGAAAAAATCGACAGAGAATTAACCACTCGCCAGGACGGCGTATTCAAAGACGTCCTTTTCTCCGTGTCGTCAAAGCCCGAAATTGGTATACCAGACTCGGCTCCGCTTGAAATCGTCATTAAAGATAAGTCGTTCAATAATGTTCACTCCATTTCAACCGGTGAATGGATACATTCTCTCGACGGGGTTGACGCAATCGGTTCAACGCTTCGCCGTATATTGAATAAGAACCCGCAAGAGGAAGTCATGGTAGATGTTTCTTCGGAGAAAGACGGAGAAACCCACGCGGTAACGATGACTGCTGAGAACTTGGTCCGCGCGTTGACTGGTTTTGATCCGGACGAACAGCCTTCCGTTGCATACGTGCGTGACAAAAAATTTACGAAAGAAACTGGTTTACAACGAAAAGATGTTTTATTGGAGCTTGATGGCCAACCGGCGACGGCCGCCCTGTTAAAGAAGATTCAAGATTCACGAATAGGCGAAACAATTCCGGTAAAAGTTAAACGGCCTGCAATGTTTTTTGGATTGGTCCAAAAAGAGGAAATCATTGAAGGAACGTTGACCGTATCACCCATTCAGCAAATCGGCGTGGTTTTTGGTCGTGAAATGATTTTCCACAAAGAAAAACCGGCGAACGTAGTCCCTTACGCCTGGAACGAATGCAAGAAGAGGACAAAGGAAATCGGAGTCGTCCTCAAGAATCTGATTACGGGTAACCTGAGCCCGAAACTGTTGGGTGGCCCCGTAATGATTTACGAAGTGACCACAGCTACTGCGCGAATGGGTCTCTATGAATTGTTGAGTACGGTAGCGATGATTAGCGTAAACTTGGCAATATTTAACTTGCTCCCGCTACCGGTTTTGGACGGTGGTCAATTAACGTTCATCGGAATCGAAGCAATCCGTCGCCGCCCCGTGAGCATCGCCATTCAAGAACGAGTTCAACAATTTGGTGTAATATTCATAATCGGGTTGATGGTGATGGTAACATTCAACGATGTTTCTCGTATCGTGGAGCGTTGGCTCCCTTAACGGATTCATTTCCACCTCAATCTAAGTATTCTCAGTATGCATAAGGATCAGAACTGTATCTATGAATATTACCTGTAAATTCGGCGGGACCTCTCTGGCCAATCACGAAAATATCCAGAAGGCGGTCGACATTATTCTATCCAATGATGAACGGCGTTTTATCATTCCGTCGGCTCCCGGAAAACGAGATCCCGACGACAAGAAAATCACCGATCTATTGCTGGGATGGTTCCATATTCTTCAAGACGGCCTTGATCCGACCCAGCCCGTCGAGATTGTTCGTGAACGATTTACCGAACTGCGTGACCAACTCAAATGCGACATAGATATTGGTGCCTTCGTCGATGAGATCGTCGCCGAAGCACCGAATTACGATACCCCCGACTACCTGGCATCGCGAGGCGAATATTTGAATGGTCGTCTGATCGCGTCAAAATTGAACGCGACTTTCATCGATCCAGCGGAGGTGGTCAAATTCGATATCCATGGATATTTTGACCCAGCTTCTTACGATGGTCTTTCACGAGCCTTGCAGGGCGAAGGATTATTTGTAATCCCCGGCTTCTATGGGAGTGACGGCGATGGCCGAGTGAAGACGTTCAGCCGCGGTGGTAGTGACATCACCGGTTCCGTCGTCGCTCGCGCTAGCGGTTCGACCGTATACGAAAACTGGACGGATGTATCCGGATTTAGAATGACCGATCCCCGCATCGTTTCCGATGCCCGAAAAATCGACGAGATAACGTATAAAGAATTGCGAGAACTCGCTTACATGGGCGCATCCGTGTTGCACGACGAAGCCATTTTCCCTCTCATCGAACCGGGAATCCCGATCAATATTCGCAACACCCACAACCCTGAAGATCCGGGTACGCTGATCGTAGCGGATCGCAACCCCGAGCAGCCGGTCGTTGGCATCGCAGCGCGCAAAGGATTTTCGATGTTCAACATCGAGAAGACGCTCATGAACCGGGAATTGGGTTTCGCAATAAAAGCATTAACGGTCCTCAAAGATCATGGCGTGAATTTTGAACATATGCCCACCGGAATCGACACCATTTCGCTCATCGTGAAAGACGAAGAATTAGGACGAAAAGGCGAATCGATTGTAGCCGCAATAAAAGATTCCTGTAAAACGGATTCAGTTTCCCTTCAAACGGGCCTTGCCATGATCGCGACAGTAGGAAAAGCAATGAATCATCATGTCGGCGTTGCGAAAACTCTTTGCGCTGCGCTCAGCGAGGATGCACAAGTTAATATCCGCGTAATCGACCAGGGCTCTTCCGAAATGAACATCATCGTCGGTGTAGATGAAGAAGATATGGAAGCCGCGGTACGAGCAATTTATTCGGCTTTTGAAAACTACGTGTAGACTGGCAAGCAATGTATAATCTTTGGGGTTTAAGTTACAATATACTTTCGGTGTTTTCTTTCGTTCCCCATTCGTTTAAGGTGTTCTACAAATCACATTTCTCTTAAGGAGTCTTTTCATATGGTTACCGATAAACAAATACTGGATTCTATGCGCGGCATAATCGACCCCGATTTGGGCAAGGATATCGTCACACTCGGATTCATCAAAGACCTCAAAATCTTGGGAGGAGATGTAAGTTTCACAGTCGAACTGACGACGCCAGCGTGCCCGGTCAAGGAAAAATTTCAGACCGATTGCCAGGACGCCGTGAAAGCCATTCCCGGCGTCGCTTCTGTCAACGTCGAAATGAGCGCCATGCAACCCAAGAAACAACCGAATCTTGGTATCAACACTCTGAACAAGGTGGATTGCGTTCTGGCCGTTTCTTCTTGCAAAGGCGGCGTGGGAAAATCCACCGTTGCGGCCCAATTGGCCCGCCAGATGGCGCGCGAAGGATTACGTGTCGGACTATTGGACACGGACATCTACGGTCCGTCAGTCCCTACGCTTTTCAATCTCCATCGTCCGCAACTCATGATGCGCGACAACATGCTCATTCCTCTGGTCGTCGACGGGCTCAAACTGATGTCAGTTGGTTTCGTACTCGGCGATTCCCCGGCCGTCATGCGCGGGCCTATGGTTTCGGGCTACTGCCAACAGATTCTGCAACAAACCGATTGGGGCGATTTGGATTATCTCATCATTGATATGCCTCCCGGCACCGGTGACATTCAGTTGACTCTGGTACAACAGGCTGCTCTTGACGGTGCCATTATCGTAACGACCCCCCACTCACTTTCTCTGGTCGATGTGTCACGCGGTATTCTCATGTTTGAAAAAGTGAACGTTCCCGTGTTGGGCATTGTCGAGAACATGTCCTACTTCCTTTGTGACAACTGCGACAAGAAGCACTACATTTTCGGCAACAACGCAGCCGCCCTGAAAGATCGATTTGGTATGGAAACCCTTTCAGAGTTTCCCATCAAAGAAGGACTCTCAAATGTCGCCGCGTCCGATGCCGGCGCGGGATGGCAACCGCTTGAACTCCTGTCGGAAAACGTCCACCGTGCCGTAGGTAAACGCCGTGCGCAACAGGAGGAACTGCCAACCGTCGCCCATGAAAACGGCTTTGTCGTTGTCACGTGGCCTGATGGAAACATAGACCGTTTGGTAAACAAGAAAGTACGTTGCGCGTGCCAATGCGCGTCATGCGTTGAAGAATATACCGGTGAACAATTGCTGGAACCGGACACCATTCCCGATAGTATTGAAGCCGTCGACATCGGTGTGCTCGGAAATTATGCAGTGTCAATCGCGTGGAATGATGGCCATTCATCCGGGATCTTCACCTGGGAACGCCTAAAAGAAATCGCGTCAGGACAAGCCGTATAGACTTCGTGATAAAAGATAGCCCCTAAAGCGAGGGGCTATTTCACTTTTATTCGACCTTGAACCATGTACCGTCGTGTTGAAAAATGATCCATTCGGCCGCGTTCGCCTTCTTGGCCAAGTCGGCATTTGAAGAAACCGCTGACCTGAATACCTCGTCTGTACGCTCCATTGGCTTGGTCGGTTCCCCGATATAACCAACCTGCGTCCACTGGGTTCCTAGAGCATTTCCATTGAACTTAATCGAATCGAAATCGGCCATCGGCACCACTACGGGAGCTATTAATCGGTTGGGTATCGGACCGGTATCTGTTGGTTCAGTTGGCGAAATCAGTTCGACCGGATAGCTTTCCATCGCCGGAGCAGACTCTTCCGCTACGGGCGAATCGACGCCGACGTTGAGCGACACCATCAGCAACCAAATGGTCGCCACAATTCCAAGCATTCCGCCCGCTGTCATTAACGCGCGATATGAACGTGTAGAATGATTGTTAATTCTGGAGGTTAGGTTCACGATTGGTTTGACGACCGATGTATCGATCGGGACGGACTTAATTTCATCAGGCGCCGTCACCAAAGGTTGAGCTCCATACACGCGTTGTACTTCTTGAACGCTGCTCAATTCCCGAAGACACGCACTACATTTCGCGAGATGAGACTCCACTCGTTCTTGGTCTTCGGCATTCAATTCGCCGTCGAGGAGCGCAGAGAATTCTTCTTGTGCTTGCTCACAATCAATATCGGCAGTAATGCGATCCACTTCCATCGGGAGTTAGCTTTTCGGTAGGGATTGTCTTAATTGAAATCGCGCTTGGTTAATCCGGATTTTAACGGTTTCCAGGGGACAACCAAGGACTTTGGCAATGTCGCGATAAGTGAGCTTTTCGATATCCTTGAATACGAAGGCCAACCGCAATTGTTCGGGCAACGTATCAATCCCATCCTGCAAGTCTTTTGGATAGGTATGATTTTCGCCTTCTTGAAAAATAAACTCGGGCAAGGAGGATTTCTCGCCCCCCATTTCCTCAGAATATCGAACTCTTCGTTCGCGCAAGCGGTTTCGTACTAGATTGGCTACTATCCGATAGAGCCAAATGGTTAAGCCAAAACGACCTTGGAAATCTTCCAGGTTTTGGCAAGCACGTCGCAATGTATCTCGGGCAATTTGCGTGGCATCTTTTTCGTTACCCAGGCAATGAAATGCGATTCGATAGATGGAATGCGAAAATCGTTCGACAAGGACATCCAAAGCTTCATCAGGGTTCGCCTGATATACTTCCATTAAGTCGGAATCGGAATGCTCTTTTTCCTTAATCAATTCCACGACTATAAACCTCTCCATTCGACAGCAGCTCAACTATTAGGGTACATGAGAACCAATTATTTGTTCAACAATTATTCCCGAAACGTCTCCTTGCTGTATAATTGTGATATTGGAAATCACATGATAAAGAAATCGAAACCTAACGTAATTATTGCTCGAAGTCTATATCCTGTTCTCTTGATACTCTTATATACAGGATGTACGACGACGACTTCGAATAGTGACAAAAACTCGATTGATAATCAATTGGCCATGGGTATTGTAAACAGCTGGCTGGATCGTTCTATATCAGGGAATGTTTTCGCCGCAATGAACCTCGTCGATGATTCTTTTTACAGCGACAGTTTTGACACAAAACACGACCTCGCACAGTTCCTGAGTAATTCAATTGAACGAGGTCTTTTCGTCGGAAGCGACGTCAAATTAGATGAAGCCTTCAGTACGATCCACGGAGAATTGGCAACGGTCCAAAATCTACAACTTCACGCCGCTCTGGGTACGGTCGTCGCGGGATTCGAATTAAGAACGACACGCAAGGGTTGGCTCATCACGAACATGACGTGGGAAATGTATTGAGATTTATTTGGAAAGCCGCTTGACTTGCTTGTGTCGAAAACAATCGACGACATGATCATTGACCATACCAGTCGCCTGCATTTGCGCATAGCAGATCGTCGGTCCGACAAAACGAAAGCCGCGTTTTTTCAGCTCCTTGCTCATCCGTTGTGAATCCTCGGTCTCCGCCGGAAGCTCCTTCATTTCTTTCCACGTATTTTGCTTTGGAGTACCATCGACGAAACTCCAGATATAACTGTCGAACGACCCAAATTCTTCCTGCACCTCGATAAATGCTTTCGCATTACTGATGGTCGACTCCACCTTGAGTCGATTGCGAATGATTCCGGTATCTTTCAGGAGTCGATTAACGTCTCGTTTTCCGAATCGCGCAACCTTTTCAACATCAAAATTAGCGAACGCCTTCAGATAACCGTCGCGGCGCTTTAAAATGGTCGCCCAACTCAGACCGGCCTGCGCCCCTTCTAACGTCAAAAATTCAAACAATTTTCTGTCGTCGTGAACGGGCACTCCCCAAACTTCATCATGATATTCGATCATGCTCGGATCTGTACCAGCCCAACCGCATCGATGTTTCGCCATAGTTACTTCCTTCTTGGACTTGTTGTCACATTTTTTATTCAGGAGATTTAAAACGAAAAACGGTACCCGGCTCTTCCGAATCATCGATCGTTTCTTCTTTGTATTTATTGTTGGTGAATGAATCAATCGTTTTTCGCCAAAACGACAACGCGTGGAGGTTTTCCTCAATCACCCGAACTTCCCAATTTCCGGCATAGGTATTAAAAAGCCGTTGCGCGGCCACGCTCCCCACACCTGTTCTCCGAAACATTCGCATCACGAAAAACTGGGCCATATCGGTTACGTTCTTATTTTGAGACAACCAACTTTCGTGAGAAATAATCGCAAACCCTGCCGCAACACCGTCGACACGAAACACGTACGTGATATTTTCAGCCCCGAACTGCTGTTCGATGAATTCCGAGTCTCCGAACAGGGCGTGCTCATCCACAAGCACATCAGAGAATTCGCTGAAATCGTAAAGGTACAACTGCATCATTCGGTGAAGAAGTCCTTCTTCACCGTCACTGGCCAACGAGATTGTTAAGTTCAACGATTCCACCGGCATTCAATCTTTCGGTTTCATTACGGTTTCGCCCAACGGCTTAGGTACGCCTTCGTTGGCACTGGCCATGGCGGAAAAACAGTATTCCAGACTGCGGAGATTATTTCGGCCGCTGTGATTCGGTTCTCGATTCTCCTCAATGGCACACATCAACTCGGACATAGTTCCCAGGAAGCCCGACTTAAACCATTCTCCCTTCAAATCTGGTGTCGCCACCCCCCCATCTGAAAAAAGGCGCACCGTTTGGTGACTCAGATCGGGCCCTTCGCTCACCAACGTTCCGAGCGTTCCCGTCACATACGTACGATCCATCGCTCCGAATCGGGTCGCCGCGTCGAATATCAGAGAAGCCTGTAAATTTGGGAAAGCAATATTCACTTGTGCCGACATCGGCGCCTTGTTTATTTGTCCTGGTACGGATTTTACCGATGCGTAGACTGAATCAGCTTTCGCGTCAGGCAAAAAACAATGAAGCATATCGAACCAATGGATCCCGAAATCATATAACACTAAATGAGGAATTTCATCGAAGGGCGTTCCCGCGGTCCATGAATGATCCCAATGAATGTCCATGTGGACACCCGTAATCTCCCCTATTTCTCCCGCCGCGATCGCCCGGCGAATGTAACTGAAATGAGGTGCCCAACGTCCGTTTTGATTGACTGCTAGCTTAACGGCGTTCCGGCCGGCTAAATCGGACAGTCGTTTCCCTGTTTCCAAGTCTAACACGAACGGTTTTTGACTGAGGACGTGTTTCTTGGCATTTAACGCATCCTCGATTATCGATACTCGGATTTCAGGATGCACCGCGGCATCCACGATTTCGATGTCATTAACGTTCAGCATATCCCTATAGTCGGTCATCACTTCGGCGCCCGGATAATAGGTGTCCCTTCGCTCGATGGCCTTTGCCTTATCGACGTCGCATAATGCTACAACATTGAACCCGGCGTCTCGATACGCTTCCAAATGGTACGAAGCAATGCCCCCGCACCCGATGAGTCCGATCCCTGCCCGAGTATTATTGGGTACGGGCGGAAGGTAGTCCAATTGCGGCGCTTGAAAATTCTTCAACGTCTGCGTTGAGTCGATCTTTAACTCTTCATCCGCCATTGACCTAATATTCCCTTATTTTTCCCGACATTTTCCTGCTACTATAGGTATTCAATTTATGGATATGCAAATTACCGAACAATCAAAAGGGGTTTACCAATGAAGCGATGCTTTTCGTTTGCTCTTCTCGTTGTCTTAAGTTTTACCTCGTCGAGTTACGCCGAATCCAAGACACCTCACGCCGAAGCGATCGGCTGGAAATTGGGTCTCCAGGCCTTCAGCTTCTATCGAATTTCCTACCTCGAAACGTTGGATGCGATGAAAGAATTAGGCATTCAATATATCGAAATCATCCCTTTTCAACGCTTCTCCAAAGACGAAGCATTCATGACCAAATATACGATGACGACCGAGCAACGACAAGCCGTATTGGATGCCGCCGAAAAAGCCGGCGTAACGATCGTGAGCTACGGCGTGGAAGAAATCCCGAATAACGAAGCAACGGCCCGAAAAATTTTTGAATTCGGTAAAGCGATGAAACTGGAACGAATCGTTTCAGAACCACCGGAAGACGCCTACTCTTTGATCGACACGCTGTGCGCCGAATACGATATCGACGTGGCCATTCACAATCACCCACGGCCGTCCGAATATTGGAATCCCGAAACGGTTTTATCTCGCCTCGAAGGCAGAAGCAACCGAATCGGTGTTTGCGCAGATACATCACATTGGGTACGTTCCGGATTCGATGTGGTCGAAAAACTCAAATTACTCGAAGGACGAATAAAGTGTTTCCACTTCGGTGATGTCGACGGGCATGCCCGCGATCTACTCTTGGCCAAATTCGACGATCCGGAACAGAAAGCCCCCTCGATGATTGAAATGGTCCGAGGCATTCCGAATGTCGTATACGGCGAAGGGCCCAGCAACATGAACGCTTGGTTGAAAGAAATCCATCGCCAAAAATTCAAAGGCCTATTTTGCATCGAAGCGTTCTTTGAACGCGACGCCGAAGAAGCCAAAAAAATGATTGTGCCCTGTATGGATTTTTTTGATGCAGCGGCAAAAGAACTCAGTAAATAAGTCAAAAATCTGATTCATTCCATGACGTTCGCACGAGTGAAAATTCAATAAAAAGCAATAATTGACGAAGAACAGCAATACCTATATCCTTCAGTAAAGTTGACTAGCCAGAACGCTGGTGGGGACTCATGACATCTTTCCTGTCCAATAGCATTTCCTCCAATTCCCACGAGCATGTCGGGGCCGACCTGACTGCATGGCGTCTCAGTATTCTCGACAGAATCCTATGGTTCGGAGTCATCCTTGGTTTTCCATCGTTCGTTTTGAACATCACAAACCCCACTCCCCATATTTCGTTCGCGAATTATCTATATTTTGCACTTATCATTTGTGCTCTATTCAAGAACCTCGGTTTTTACGTCCGTACAGCGATCTTTCTTGGTGTCCTCTATGCAATTGCATTCATGTCAATGTCCGGTATCGGTCTAGTCAGCGCCGCACGACTCTATTTGATGACGTTCATTTGCATGACGAGCTTATTGTTGGGCTTTCGGATAGGCTTGCTCGCATTGGGTTTGTCATTATCAACCATTGGCATCATTGGGTCCCTTATCCTGAATGGACGGATTGCAGTTCCCGATGCGTTTTCTGGCATCAACGGTAACACGACGAACTGGATATCATACGCACTCACCTTTTTCGTAACCACAGGCATTCTACTATTTTCGGCAAACTACCTTTTCAAGAGCCTCGGAAGACTCGCCTCCGAATTAAAAATCAATATCAAAGAGATAGAACAGGAAAGAAGAGAAAAGGAAGCCTTGGAAAATCAATTATTCGCTTCACAAAAGTTGGAAGCCGTCGGCCAGCTGGCTAGCGGTATCGCCCACGATTTCAACAACCTTTTGGTCGCCATCATGGGATACACAGAATTGATCAAGGTAGATCCGGAAACACCTGAAAAATTTCATGAATACCTGGATGAGATCACGACCACTTCCGATCGCGCCGCTGCATTGACGAAGCAACTACTGGCGTTCGGTCGCAAACAAACCTTGGATATTGACATCATCCGGCCCAACGATGTCATTACGACGCTCAAGAGCATGTTGACTCAGTTGATATCTTCCCAGATAGACCTCCAGTTAAATCTGGATGAAAATGTTCATTCGATCGAAGGTGATTTCGGCCAGTTGGAACAAGTGTTGACCAATCTGATCATCAATAGTAGCGATGCAATTGAATCCGGAGGCACGATCGCGGTATCTACGGCCAATGTCACGCTACAAGGCCATCGCGACGATCTTCCCGCAGGCGACTACGTGGAAATTCGGATCAAGGACGACGGGAAGGGAATCGACCAAGAAATAATCGATAAGATTTTCGAGCCGTTTTTCTCCACGAAAAATGAGAAAGGAAATGGCCTAGGCCTTGCGGTCGTTTACGGGATTATCAAACAACACAAAGGCCACATCACGGTTGAAAGCCAAATCGGACAAGGAACACAATTCAAGATCTTATTGCCATCCACTCGGGAAAACGTCGCGATATCAATTTCCTAGGCCTTACGTCTGGGATAAAAATTAGTCTTCGACGACGTCCGCGTAGTTCGGTTCAGCTTTCGTTTTACCATTGCCGCTTGCCCAATTGATGGCATTCCAAACAGACGCTTGAAACGCTTCTCGGTTCCAGACGTCTTCCCTGTGTCCCATCCCATTGTAATAGACGCGTCCTTCGCCCATCGTGCTGCACCAAATAATCGGATAATCGGGAATATTATATTGCTTGGGCTGCTTATCACGTTGAGTACCGGGATCCAACGTCGCCAAAACATGCATGTCCTCTTTGTTTTTGTTTTTGAACACATACCACTCGTCCAAAATCTCCCATCCGTCTTGAAATCCCTTCATCGTAGGATGCTTTTTATCGATAACGTTTACTTTCCCCTTGAATTGTTTGCCGTGTGTGAGGAATTCTCCGCCAATCATATTGACATAGGGTGAGGTAGAACCATCGCTCATGTGAAACGTATCGGTCGCGCAATGATATCCCATAAACCCGCCACCAGCGGTAATCCAGTTCAATAATTCAGCAACCCCTGTGCCTGTCATTTCCTTCTGTTGGTCCGTACCGGTTTGAGTTAAATCTCCGGTCGTATAAAAAATAACGACATCGAAACCGTTCAACGTCTTAGCATTGATCATTGAAGCGTCTTTTGTAGACGTAACTACGAAATCGCCGGATTCAGACATTTTCGCCAGGGTATCTGCAACGTGATTGCTGCCAGTGGAGTTCTCTTTGATGGACGAATGTTGAAAACCTGAAGACTTACTCAAGAAAAGAACTTTAATAGGTTCGGCCGCTTGGGCGATCGAAAAACTGCTTCCAACTACAGCAGCAGCGACCAGAACACGAAACAATTTGAACATCTTGAAACCTCCGATTATGAATAAACGTCTATTAACTATCGTCAAACTATCAGTGTACTCACTTTTTAGTCACGACAACAAGAAAAACTTCTATTCATGTGCATAGATTTTTTGTATCATAGCTGGAACGAATTACACGAGGTCCAAGACCAACTTGATGACACGGTATACGCCCATACTGGCCGCCCTCTTCTTGATCGGAGTCTTGTCGAGCTGCCATAACCGTCCCGAAAAAGAACTCGATATTGAACAGCTGAGTGAGCGGTTTCAATTGACGCTGAACGCGTTGCAGGAGTCCTATGATTTCCCGGGCGCCACCGCCGCGTTCATCTTGCCCGATGGGACGGTCAAGGGATTTTCCACGGGCCTGTCCGATCTCGAGGCCGAAACGGCGATGACGCCTGATACACGACAGCTGGCCGGAAGTGTTGGAAAATCGTTTGCAGCGGCGCTAGCCTTAAAATTACACAACGAAGGCGTTTTGAGTTTAGATATTCCGATTCGCAATTACCTCAATACCGATGACGAGCATGCATGGTTTTTACGCCTACCCAATGCTCAAAACATCACAATGCGCCATCTGTTGGCCCACACCAGCGGCATGTCCAACCACTTCACGGAACCAGAATTTATATCTCAAGTCGCCTCTCGTTTCGACGAGCAGGGACCGGACAGTTTTTTTGAACCCCGAGAAATGTTGGAATGGGCATTGGACCATGAATCGCCGTTTCGACAAGGGGAGGGTTTTCAATATACAGATACGGGCTATATCCTGGCCGGAATGGTCATGGAGCAGGTGACCGGGGAACGATATTACGATCTGATTGAAGAAACATTCCTCCTTCCGCATGAACTGACCCAGACGACCCCATCGGATCACCGGGACTTACCCCTGCTGGCCGCCGGGTACATTTCACCCGAAAATGAATTTCATTTCCCAGCCAAAATCGCGGTGGACGGAACGCTCGCCTTCAACCCAATGACCGAATGGACCAGCGGCGGATTCATTTCTAATCCAAAGGACTTGGTACGGTGGTCAAAGTTACTTTACGAGGAAGATGCTCTAGAAGGAACGTACATCGAAGAATTGTTGGAGTCCGGCTATCGCGGGAAAGACCGGGATATTACGTATGGGCTCGGCGTATACATTTACGAATCATCCGTCGGTGAAGCCTATGGGCATGATGGAGGGTTCCCTGGTTACAACACGCACGTCCTCTATTTCCCTCGCTACCAAATCGCCGTATGCATCCAAGTCAATCGAAGCTACAACAATGACCTGGATTCTTTTATCGAAAAACTGGCCCAGGTCGTCATCAACGAAATCTGAACCATCCTTTAAGTTTCCAACAAAACGCGACATGATATGGACGGATCCGTCACGATTTCGAACGATCCTCCCCAAAAGGTATGCATGGAGGGGTGTAGAGGCCAGAAGTAACCGACCCAATACCGCAAAGGAGGTACTAAAAATGCTGCAGAGCATCGGGTTCACCGGACAGGAAAAAGGGCTCCTCTTGGAGATCCTTGAGTACAAAATCGCATGTACAGAATGGCTCAAATTCGACGAGCAGGATGGTGTGTTCCATCTTAAATTAGAAGAAAAGGCGATTGTAGAGGTGCACGATGTGATTAAGAGCGTGATTAGCGGCATTGGTATCAAAAATAAGAAACGGACGGACACAGGTTTTCTTCTGGAACAGTTGATGGATAAATTGAGTCCCGCCTGCGTATAGATAAAATTTCTTCTAATTCTCGTGCCGGGGTCGATTCGATCCCGGCACGTTTGTGATCTAGAGAGAAACTTTGGACTATACTGAGTTCCTGTTTACCTATAACTTCAGGAAAATCTATCATGTCAGAATCCATTTCACGCCGAAATTTCATCAAGACGGGTGCCGCTGCAGGCGCTATGGCCATGACGGCCAAGTCATACGCCAAGACTAAAGGAGCCAACGAACGTCTCAACGTCGGGATGATCGGTTGCGGCGGTATGGCAGGCAGTCACCTGAAGTCACTACTGGCCATGCAGGAAGATGAAAACATTGCGGTAACGATGGTGTGCGATCTCTATTTGAAGCGGGCGAACAATTTTCAACAGCAAGTGGAAGGCGCCGGAGGTACCGCGACAGTTACGCAGAACTACACCGATATTCTCGCCAACAGCGACATCGATTACGTCGTGATTGCAACCCCCGAACATTCTCATCACCACTTGACGATAGCGGCCCTCGAAGCGGGCAAACACGTGTATTGCGAAAAGCCGTTGTGTTACGACATCAAAGAAGCGAAAGATGTCGTCGCCAAAGCAAAAGAAACCGGCTTGAAACTGCAGGTCGGCGTTCAGGGAATGGCGGACGATTCCTACGCGAGCGCCTACGAGGCCATCCGTGAAGGAAAACTGGGAACCATTGTGGAGGCTCAAATTGACTATGTACGTAACCACAAACTTGAACGGGGTCCATGGCGAAAGGAAAGCACCAAATCCGACATGCCGAAGCCCGAAGACTTGGATTGGGACAACTGGGTAAAGCCTCGTTCGGAACGTCCATGGCACCCCCACCACTATTTCGAGTGGCGTTGCTATCGTGATTATTCCGGAGGCATCTCGACGGACTTATTTGTACACCGCATTACGCGCCTCATCAAGGCCTGCGGGTTAAGTTTCCCCAGCCGAGTCGCTTCTATGGGAGGCATCTACACGTGGGACGACGGACGCGATTTACCCGACAGCATGGAAGTGTTGTTGGAATACCCCAAGACCGAAGGCGTTACGGAAGGGATGACCGTCCACCTTTTGGGTACGATGGCCAACGAACGTCAAAATCAACATTGCATCCGGGGCCAAAAAGCAACGCTGGTGTTCAATCGTAAAGGGTGGGAAATCATCTCCCAGGAGAACAACAAAGTGCTCGAAACGCATACAAAGAGTGGCGGCGAAGATGTCACTCCCCACCACAAAAACCACCACAACGCGATTCGGCACGGAGAAGAATTAAATTGTCCTCCCGAACTCGGTTTATACGGGGTTGCGGCCGCTAGAATGGGAAATTTATCCATTTTTCAACGAAAAATGCTGGCCTGGGACTTCGAAAAACAACATGTCATCATGTCGTAGCGGACGGCTCAGGTAATTAATCCTTGACTATTTGACCAAATCGGTTTACTATTGAGAATGAACTCTCGATAAGAAAGATTTGATTGATTGGATGTATTCGCTTACCCCGAAAAAAATATTGGCTCTCGTCGCGCTCATGTTATTGGGCGTTGGCATTTTCCACGGTGTAGACGATCATCACGACGAGCTGGGCTGCGATGTCTGTATTCTGCTCCCTGCCCTCGTGCTTTCGATTCTCGGCTTGCTTTACTTCGTACCGGAGGCTGCCCGCCGGCCGGTACCTTCATCGACAACTTTTGCACCCTCCTCGGTTCTTTCACGCCGAAAACCCGTTCGCGGTCCTCCGCGTCCGATTCAATTTTCCAATTAAATAAGGACTTTTGAATAGGAATGGAATGCCCCATTTTCGGGTGGTTCCGTTATAAACGTAAGGAGTATACCCATGCGTAGTGAACGACGTGGATTTACGTTAATTGAATTATTGGTCGTGATCGCCATTATTGGGATCCTGGCCGCCATCTTATTACCTGCCCTGGCAAGGGCTCGAGAAGCTGCACGACGTGCGTCGTGTGCAAATAATCTCAAGCAACTCGGCTTGAGTTTAAAAATGTACGCGTCAGAAAGTCAGGGAACGTTTTACCCTTCTATCAAATTGACGAACTGCGTGCCCGAAGTGCACGAAAGTTTCAATTGGGTATTTGATCCCGACATGATGTATCCCGAATACATGAACGAATGGGATTCTATGATCTGTCCCAGCAACGCCGCCGGAGGGACAGCACTTGAACATTGGGACCAAGGGAATTCGCCCCACCCACTTTGGGAAGAAGTACCCGGTTTTTCCAACAACGGCGTAGTCGACGCGTGCGAAATTGTGACTGAACCGTTTTATTACTATAGCTGGGCTTTCCATCGGGACTTGTTCCCGGAGCTGAATGATTTCTTGATTCTTCAGGAATCGTTGGTGGCAATGCTCGAACAATTGGAACTGGAATCCGAAACGAATGGACTCGAGGGAGATTATGATTTCATGCGGGATGATATGGAGTTAATCGCGCCCATCAATACAATGGAATCTATATTCCGCCTAAAAGAAGGTATCGAACGCTTTTACATCACAGACATAAACAATCCCGGCGCCTCGGCCCAAGCTCAGTCGGATGTAACCCTGATGCACGACGCAGTCTCGGATGAAGCCACCCACTTCAACCACATTCCGGGCGGTGCAAACGTATTGTTCCTGGATGGCCATGTGGAGTTCATGACTTGGCACCCCACTCATACCGATGTGTTCGGTGAATTTCCGATGAACGGGGCGGGCCTCATCTTACACGAGCTCAGCGAAGGGGTGGACCACGACCACGGTCACTCCGAATAAATTGTGGACAAACAAAATCAACCCATCCATTTTCCATGACTATGGATTATGGATGGGTTGAATTTGGTATACTGAGCGCAAAATTCCAGACTAATAAGGGGGAATAAACCCATGAGCGACGTTACCACGCAACCCGACAACGTACGACCTGCCATCACTCGAATTTTGGCGTTGAGCGGCGCCGCTTTTTTGTTTCTCGTTTGGCTGATCTATTTCAAAACTCAACCAGAGCAAACGAATCCTGACGCCCTCAGTTTTCTCCCGGCCGTCAACGCTGGATTGAACTCCTTTGCGACCCTGTGCATCATCTGCGGTGTCATCGCAATCAAAAACGGAAAACGTAAAGTGCACATGGGGTTCATGATTTCGGCAATCGCCGCATCGGCCGTTTTTCTTGTGAGCTATATCATCTATCACAATATTCACGGCGATACGACGTTCGTTACGGAAGGTGTAATCAAGACCGTCTATCTCGCGATTCTGATTTCACATATTTGCTGCACCGTATTCGCTTTACCGCTGATCATGTCGTCCGTATTCTTCGCGGTGACAAAACGATACGAACTGCATCGGAAAGTGGTCAAGTTCACAGTGCCGTTGTGGCTGTATGTATCCATTACGGGCGTGATAATTTTCTTCCTGTTGAAGGCAAACAGTTAATCCAAACCTGCACCATCCAACGTATTGAATTTCACGACTTCGGATAACGGTCGTCGAGGTTCTTTACCCCGCGGATCGTCTTTCTGTTTACCGATCACGACGAGGATTACCGGGAAATACTCATCAGTCAATCCAATCACTTCGCTCACGCCTTCGGGATCAAATCCAATCATTGGTCCGGTAGCAAATCCCGCGTCGGTCGCAGCGTACATCAGCGACATGGCCGCAAGTGAAGCACTGCGAATGGCCTCGTCCCGACACAATTGCTCTTTGCCATCGTAGAAGCCCGAAATCATTCCATTTACTCTTTCCGACAATTCCCCGTCCAGATGTTTGTTAATCTTGGGTGCGTCTTTCCAGGCATTGAGTTTTCCACAGACAACGATAGCCGCGGCCGCGTCGGCCACCTGGGGTTGACCGAAAGCAACCGATTTGAGCCGCTCCTGTGCGTCGTCGCCCCGCACGACAACAAACTTCCAATGTTGTAAATTGAATGCGCTCGGCCCTTGGACGACCTGGCCGAATATCGTTTTGAGTTCTTCATCGGAAATAGTAAAATCCGGCGAATAAGATTTGACGCTTCGTCGCGACTGAACAACCTTCGAGAATTCCATGGTTTGCTCCTTTTTGCTAGAGAATATCCAGCACGTTTTCTGGCGGGCGCCCAATCGCGGCCTTTTTTCCATTGACAACAATCGGTCGTTCCAACAATTTCGGAAACTTAATTAAGGCACTCAATACATCGGCATCAGAACTATTTTTTGTTAGTCCGGCCTCTTGATATTGCGCTTCCTTTGTTCGAACAATGTCGTGGGGCGATACCCCTAAAGCCGCAATGATAGACTTGAGTGTCGCCTTGTTAGGCATGTCGTTCAGGTACTCAACGACATCTGCTTCAACTCCGTTTTCTTCCAGCAACGCCAAAGTCTGTCGACTCTTGCTACATCGTGCATTGTGATAAATCGTGGGCTTACTCATCGTACTCCTTTAAAAAGAAATCACCGTTGGATTTCCGCCTTCTTCACATAGGTATTGATCAAAATCGGTGTATCCAATCTCTCTCAAAAAATCTTCGTCGATAACGGCACGCCCGCTCGATTTGTCAGGATTGGAGATGAGCTCAAATGTCGCGTCGGCCAATATGGTTGCTTTACGCCATTGCGACGGATCCCCCAACCCATGATTGATCGTCGCCTGGGATTCGATCAGCGTTTTTGGCCATAAGGCCGACGCCTTCAAATTGTACTGTTTATATTCTTCCGGTAGACCATGCGCAATCATCGTCATCCCGAACTTCGATATGAAATACCCGATCTTTCCGGACAATACGTCGGTCCGAATCGGCGGTGACATGACGATCACATGCCCGCTTTTCTGCTCCACCATCGTCGGAAGAAACGCCTGGGTCACCGCAAATGCCCCCCGAGCATTCACGTTCATCATCAGATCGAATCGCTTCATGGGGGTTTCCGTCATGGGCAGCCACCAAAGGGCGCCAGCATTATTGATGACCGCGTCAATCCTCCCGAATTCATTTAACGTCGCTTCTACTGACTGATTGATACTCTCCAAGTCCGTAACATCGCACCGCACCGGCAAGACAGTTGTTCCAAATTGTTCCATCTCTTCCGCAGCCGTAAAAATGGTCCCTTCGAGATTCGGTTGAGGTTCCGTCGTTTTTGCGGCAACAACGATGTCCCACCCTTCTTTGGCAAGTTTCATCCCCACCGCTTTTCCGACGCCACGGGACCCTCCTGTAATGAAAGCCACTTTGTTCATTTCGCACGACCCTTTCTGGGAAATCACGGCTTCGCCCACGTTATTCCCGCATACATGGTCCTAAAACCACGGATAGAAAATTATTTACACATCTGATGAGAACCCTTGGTTGAACTCTTTCAAATCAATCTCATTTTACGTTTGACACCACTCACCATTTGAACTAGTATGATTCATACTTTTTTATAATTATGTAATACAACCAATGTCAAATCCTTGGGGAGGTAAATCAGATGAAGTCTTTGTTTTCATTTAGTGTAGTCCTGATTAGTGCAATTGTGTCGAGTGGAGTAGCACTCGGTGAGACCATCTATTTCGTCGCGCCTCACGCTCCCGAACCCATCCAGGCAATTGACACCAATAACTTGGGTAAATTTGCAGCGAGCAAATCGGGCCCCCACGACGTATACAACAACGGTACCAAAGGTAGTATTACCTGGACGGTCACTTATTCTGATGTAGATTTGAGCAACGGCATCGGTTTTGACGATGCGACTGAAGGAGCCACCCGACGTGCGACAGTATTAGCCGTATTGGCCTACATTGATGACGAACTCAATTCATCCACCCCGGCAACTATCGACATAAGTTTTGACACTTCGTTGACAACCGGTACCGGATTTTTAGCATTCGCCGGAACATTTTTTACGGGTGCCTCCGCCATTGAGGTTGGATACGCGGGTTCCCACATCCAAACGGGGGTCGACCCGAGTGGCGCTTCACCGGATATTTTTTCGACGTTCAATTTTGGCTATTCATGGCAGGCAGATCATACGGTCGCTCCATCAGGCGGTGAATTCGATCTCTTTACGGTTCTCATACATGAATTCACGCACGGATTGGGGTTCATCGGTTCTGTCGATTCCGCTGGTGTAGGGCAGCTCAGCGGCACGGTTACGGCATGGGACAGCTTCATGGAACGAGATGACGCAGGGGCAATCGGTTCTGGCTCAACTACAGACCTCTTCGATGCGTCTCCTGCGTTCGTTGGCGTAGCCGGCGATCTCATTTCCGATCGCTTGGTAATGACCGCACCAACTGCGACCGCCGCACTGGGTTTGAATCCAAGAGTATATTCGCCCAGTCCTTTTGCCTCGGGTAGTAGTTTAGGCCATTGGGATACGCCGACCTATCCGACATCGATCATGAAGCATTCGGTCTCCCCTGGAACGGAAATCAACGCATACCTTCCCTTCGAAGTTGGTATGCTCGTCGATTTGGGATATAGCTCGGCTGGAACTACCGTACCAACGCTCAACTTCGTTAGTAGCAATTTCGGCGTATACGAAACGGACGGTTCAAAAACAATTGGAGTAAGCTTGTCGACCCCATCGACCATCGGCAGCGTTTCTGTGACCTATGCAACTTCGGTAGGTGGAGGAAATCCTGCGACTCCAGGGGACGATTATACGGCTACAGGAGGTACACTCACTTGGCTGATGGGCGAATCCGGCATCAAAACCTTTTCAGTGCCAGTCGCTTCCAATGCCCCGGTAGAAAATACAGAAACGGTGATTTTGACTTTGAGCGCACCGACGGGAGATGGCGTCCTGGGAACAACAACTAGTGCAACGTTGAACATAATTGACCCTGCAAACTTACCGCTAAGTCCGTATGTACTCTTAAGCATCTTACTTGCCTTGGGAGCAGCTGGATTCGTGGTTCGAAAAAGAGTACGAAATTCGTAATCAAGATAAGCAAGAGCATCAAGGCCATCGGAATTGTCCGATGGCCTTTTTTTTTGCAATGAACATTCTGAATGAATGCCTAAGGGCCGAACAAACAATCGGTTGCGAAGCATAAATGTGAAATTGACACCATAGCTTTTTTCGATTACTATGGCCCGCAAGTCGCTGGATATCAGAGTTCGGTTCAATCCTCGGAGAAGTTCCTAAATGAGATTACCATTCAATTTTCTTCTGTTTTTGATCGCGTTTGGATCAACGGCCGGACTTGCCCACGGCCAAACTTTATATTTCGTCGCCCCCCACGCCGATCCACCGGTACAGAAAATCGATGCGAATGCTCCGGGAAAATTCACGAAACTCAAATCCGCTCCTCATGATGTGTACAACAACGCTACCAAAGGGAGTATCACTTGGTCGGTCACGTACACCGATGTAGACATGGCCACCGGTTTCGGATGGGATGATCCGACGGATGGGCCCACGCGGCGCGCATGTTTAGTAGCAGTATTGGCCTACGTTGATTCAGTTCTCGATTCCCCAGTGCCTACCACGATCGATATTGATTTTTCGTTGTCAGAAACCGACGGTAGCGCCAATGGACCAACGTTGGCATTCGCAGGTACTTTTTTCCCATCAACTGCGGGCGTCACTGGTTTTTTCGAAGGGGTCATGGCCGAGCACGTCAGAACAGGCATTGATCCCGCTGGGGCCGGCGCCATTCCCGACATCTTTTCCACCGTCGACTTTGGATGGACTTGGAATTCGGACCACACCGTATCCCCGGCAGGAGGTGAAATCGATTTGTTCACCGTATTGCTCCATGAAATTACCCATGGCTTGGGGTTTTCAAGTCTATTGGATTCAACCGGAGTGAGTTTACTAAACGGAATTAGTCCAGGATCGTTTTCTGTGTACAACTCATTTATGGAAATCGACGATGGCGGCCCCGTCGGATCCGGCCCTTCGACACCTCTTTTCGACGGTTCCTTCGCCTTCGTAGGAACCGCTCCAGGAGATCTCACAAGCGGCGCCGTAGTTTCTACCGCCCCCACAGCCGCAGCAGTCTTAGGTTCAAATCCTGCGTTGTACGCTCCAGGCACGTTCACTTCAGGCAGCAGCCTATCTCATTGGGACCTGGCAACGTTCCCCACGTCGGTCATGAAACCATCGGTGTCTTCCGGGACAATGTTTAGAACTTATGAACTCTTTGAGTTGGGCATGTTATTCGACTTGGGTTACACAAGCGTTGATGTAACTACCACCCCCACGTTTAATTTTGTAACCGATAGTACAGGAGTCTTTGAAACGGACGGGTCCAGAACTGTTTCTGTACATCTCTCTCCGCCGTCCCTCACTGGCAGCGTGTCCGTGACCTATACCACTTCCGCTGGAACGGCAACAGCTGGAGTGGATTATACGGATGTAACCGGAATGCTCACTTGGACGATGGGCGAATCAGGAACCAAAACGTTTTCCGTCCCGGTAGCTGTCGATGTACCTATCGAAAACACTGAAACCGTGACGATGACTTTATCTGCTCCGACAGGAGATGGCATATTGGGTACGACGTCTGTTTCGACCCTCATCATTATAGATCCCGCAAACCTTCCGCTTGATTCTTACGTCCTGCTCTGCGTCTTACTCGCAGCTGCTTTGGTTGCCTACCGCGTAAGAAAAAAAAATTCCAACCCTGATATCGATCATTGAATTTCTGAAGAGCCCCGCAATCTTCCATTATTTTTTGTATTGCATACCTTACATTGAATTGAAATACACTCACGCCGCCTAGTTTTCGCTTTACGGGAAGGACGAAACACGATACAATCGCATGAAATCATTTATTAGGGGGTAATAAAATGAAAGAAGTCGATTTACTTGTCATCGGCTCGGGACCCGCGGGACAACGAGCGGCCATCCAGGGGGTCAAACTGGGGAAAAAAGTCGCCCTGGTCGAAAAACGGGATGTCTTAGGGGGTATTTGCGCCAATATTGGCACAATTCCAAGCAAGACGCTCCGCGAGGCCATCATGTACTTCACCGGCTATCGGGAACGTGGCATTTACGGCCGAAGTTATTCACTCAAAGACAAAATCACCTATTCCGATTTGCGTAAACGGGTCGACCACGTCGTGAAACACGAGGTCGAAGTCGCCCGCGACAGGTTGGTCCGTACCGGCGTCGAAATCATTAACGGGACGGCTTCATTTGAAAGCCCGCACGAAATGGTCGTCACCAATGAAGAACAATCGCGACGCCTAAAGGCGGATAACATTATTATCGCGACGGGATCGACTCCCTATCGCGCGTCGCGCGTACCCTTCGACCACCAAAAGGTCATCGATTCGGATACCATGTGGGAACCCGGCTTTGAAATGACGGACCTTCCGAAGAGCATCTTATTTATCGGTGCGGGCGTAATCGGTACCGAATACGCCTGTATGTTCGCCGCGCTGGGCATTGACGTACGTCTTTTGGATCGGCGCCTGGAATTGTTTCGTTTTGTCGATACAGAACTCAACGACGCCCTGTTGTACCATATGCGTAACGAAAAGATTACGCTGTATCTCGGAAAAGACTTTTCAAATATTCACGTGGACGATACTGGTAAAGTCGTCACTACGTTGGAAAATGATCGAGATATTAAATCGGACATGTTGATGTTTTGTTCGGGCCGGTCCGGTGCAACGCAATCATTGAATCTCGAGGCAGCCGGAGTCGAAGTGGGCAACAGGGAATTGTTGGAAGTCAACGAACAACTCCAAACGAACGTCCCGCACATTTACGCCGCAGGTGACGTAATCGGCTTTCCGGCATTGGCTTCCACATCAATGGAACAAGGGCGTCAAGCGGCGTGCAACGCCATGGGCATCCCATTCCATGTGGACGCCGGCTTAATGCCGTATGGGATCTACACCATCCCTGAGATATCTATGGTCGGCAAGACGGAACAGGAACTCGCCGAAGAAGGCATTCCATACGACATAGGAATTGGTCGATTTAGAGAAGTTTCACGGGGCACAATTTCCGGCGATGAAACCGGAGTATTGAAGTTGGTATTCCACCAGAAAACCGGCCTGTTATTGGGCGTGCATATTATGGGTGATTCCGCATCGGAATTACTTCACATCGGCCAAGCGGTGATGAGTTTCGGTGGGTCAATTTCATATTTCGTGGATACGGTCTTCAATTACCCTACATTGGCGGAAGCCTACAAAATCGCCGCGCTGAATGGCTTGAAACGAGTTGGTGAACGTGCGATTGCGAACGAGGAATTCTTGAGCCCGAAAGATGAGGTTGAAAAATAGTCGAGTTAAGGTTGGATTTTATTCGAAGGCTTTTCTTTGAGGTCGAATGAAGCTGATTTCGAAGGAAACTGAATATTGTAATATTTGATTACGGCTTCCTTGATGTCTTCCAACGTCGCCACTACCGGCTGAATTTTCAATTGGGTCGCGAATTCCAAATCTTCGATCGCAATTAAATCCAAGGGGTTCGACATAGCGATCGTCAGTTCTTTCTCATCAGCCTTGACGGGGAAACATTGGTGCTGGGTCGCGATATGAGCATTCAGCATCGAAACCGCTTTTGCGTCCACAGGAAAATCCTTCAGACGAACGAAGGATAGGTTGAGTTGGCCAGCCACCACCTGGGCGACAATCTCTTCACGGATAAACCCTTTCTCAACAAGTATTGAACCAAGGCGACGTTGCTTGGAATTTTTTTGTTCATCCAACGCATTGTCCAGCTGAATCTGATTAATGATGTCTGCATGAAGTAATATTTCACCAATGGAACGCCGATGCCCGTCGGGATCGTAGGCCGAAAAATGAATCGTATCCAATTCCAATCGGGAAATCGTATCCGAAGATTTTAACTCGGCGATAACTTGATCTTGCTTGCTGAGAGCCGATCGGAGTTGGTTGATTTCGTCCAACGCTTGAGTCAAGGAATCATCCTGCATTCCCGACGAAGTGACTTGAAGACTAGACAAGGGATGAGTCTGCAATTCCTGCAGTAAATGAGATTGCTCTTGAATGGTTTGTAGCCGCTGCTCCGCGACCTTTGATTGTTCCTTCAGCGACGCTCGTAAATGTGTGATCTCTTCGACGAGACGGATAGGCGTAGGTCGCTTTTCCTTGGTTTCCTCTTGTTCTTGGCGTACCACGCGAATCTCCGCCTGTAATGATAACGCCGTTTCCTCAAGTTGTTGGATTTGCTTCAGACTGTCTTCCAACTCTTTTTCGCGGGAATCAAGGTAATATTCGTACGTTTGTAAATCGGCGGCAATATCATCGTGATTGGAAGTAAGAGCGTGAATGCTTTCTTTCAATTCGTTCACTTCATGCTGGGCCAGATTCAACGAGTTATCTTTTTCCTTCATTTTTTCATGGATTTTGTCCAATTGAATACTTAATTCTTGCTCGCGCGTCTGTGATTCCTTTTGTAACTGCCAATGGGATTCCAATTCATGGGTTGCGTCCGTAAGTGAGAGGGCCTGTCGTTCATATTCGTGCCCCAATGAATTCAACTCCGACTGCAAATCCATTTCCGATTGACGTAAATTCGCCAATTGGTGTCGTGTCGTATCCAATTCAGTTCGCATCGTTGAATTCGTTTGACTATCACCGGTATTGTTCGCCTTCGCCAAATCCAGTTCGTCTTGCAAGCCAGCTAGGGAAGCATTTTTTTCTGAAATCTCCATGCGCAAGGATTCGAGTTCTGGGAAGATCGTAAGTTCCGGATGTTCCCTGAGATTTTTGGCTTCTTCTTGTGAACGGGACAAGGCAACCTGCAACTGGAGAATGTCATTCTGCAGTTCACTGATTTCTTGCTTCAATTCCAACTGCTTGGGTTCATAGGTATTTTTCTGTTCAAGATCAGTTTGCAGTCGCGTGATCTTCAAGAGTTGATCTTTGCCAATCTTCTCCCAGTCTTCAATTCGCGAATTCAATTCCGAAATCAATTGTTCTGATTCCTGCCGCTCATGATCGATTGATTCCGGCAGTGCTCCGATTTCGTCTGCTGCGGCGACCAACTCGGCCACTTCTTTCCGCATCTCCGACTGTTCCTGCTGAGCAATTTCGTTGAGCTTTCGCAGTTTTTCTACTTCTTCGCGGGCGGCCTTTAGCGCATTGGCTGTCATTGAATTTCGTTTACGTTGTGAAATCAACTCATCGGCAAAAATCTGATTCGTATTTTCTGCCTTTAGAAGCCGTTCGTTAAGTTCTAGATTCACGGCATTGGATAAAGGCGCCAGAGCCCCTTCCCCGTTTTGCTCGCTAATAGTATTCAACAACGTATGAAGTTGTTCCCGCGCGTCGCCAATTTGCTGCGACAATAGATTATGTGCTCCTGTCACCTCCCCAGACCACGAACGAATGGTCTCCCTTAATTTTTCAATTAGGGGGTCTTCAATTTGGGATGACATATTTAAACCTCGAAGTTTGTATTGGCAGCTCAATAACAACTTTATTGAACATTTCACATTATAGAATGCGGCGTCAAAATCTTCAAGGGAATTAGCCTCGGTACCGCCCACCTCCCGTACGAAACGAATACTGAAAACGTTTATTTATAGGCCAAATTCGTGTTTAAAGTAAATGAAGGGTGACTTTTCAAACGCGTAGAAAGGAGCTCAAGAGGAGTTGTTCCAAACCCGTGCCCATGCAAAACAGTCTCAGATAGGCAAAGCCGGGATACTTCAGTCGCTTAGAACTGATTCGATGGAACTTAGAATATCCCTACGTTCGAACGGTTTGGGTAAGACTTCATCTGCTCCCAGTTTGCTGGCTGAGTCCAACATGTCGTCGTAAACTGTCCTGCCCCCTGAATTTCCGGGTCCGCCCGAGATAGCAATGATTTTGGTATTTTGCCCGTCCGATTTAATGGCCTTGATAATATCCAATCCGGACTTCTCGGGCATGCAGAGGTCAGTGATGACGATTTCTACCGGGTCTGACTTGAACATTTCCAAGGCTTGATCACAACCTGAAGCGGTCGAAACGGAATGACCTTCCAACTCGAGGATTTCTTTGAGAAGTCGCTGAATTTCAACACTATCGTCAACTACCATAATGGATGGCATAAGAATCGCCCCTTTATTCGCCCCACCAGTATATCACGGGAAAACATCCCCAAATAGGTATTTCCAGAAAAATGGTGATGATTTCGAGAATTACGTTATCATATCGTTATGGTTTATACAAAAAAATATAGAGACATGCTCACGAAATCTGTCGCGATCGTTGGACTTTTTTCTGTACTTCTCGGATGTAATCAATCCTCGACATCACCGGAGGAAAAGATTTCGTCCAATGATAAAAAGACGGATGTAAAACTCGAAAACTGTCTCATTCTAGTACTCGATACCGCGGCTTCTTCTCACATGGATTACACCGGTTATTTTAGAGAGACGACTCCGAACATCGACCAAATCGTCGCGAAAAACGGAGTACTGTTCACCAACGCGCATAGTCAATCTTCGACCACGGTGTCGTCGACGTGGTCCTACATGACGAGCCAGTATTGCCAGGGTCCTGCAGATACACTGTTGGGCTACGAAGTGCGAGATTGGGACTACACGTTTGCTGACGCCTTTCAAGACGCGGGATTCATCACCGGCGGGTTTTCAGAGAATCCCTACATCACCCCGTCCTTGGATTACGACCATGGATTCGACAATTTTTATGTCTATAGTTCCTTGCTTCCTCCAGAGGACCCCGAAGTGAAATATCGTAAACGAGACCACGCAGGCACGCTTGGACTCATGCAAAATGCGGTGCATTGGATCCAGGGGAAAAAAGAGGAACAGTGGATGGCCTACCTCCATATCCTTCGCCCTCACAACCCTTTCGATGCCCCATCTCCTCTGGGCACGCAATTCACCAAAGAGCCTATTCGCCATATGAATGAAGAGAACCGAAGCGAAAAAAACATGTATGTTCGCTGGATGTACTACATGGTTTCGCCGAACGACGAAGACATGGAATACTATGCCGCGGCGTACGACGGAAACTTTCTGTATATGGACGCTCTGGTCCAGGATTTCATTGCCACCCTCAATAAAACGAATTCACTGGATGACACATTAATCGTCATCATGTCAGATCACGGAGAAGGGTTTCTCGAACACAACCGTCTCGGCCACAACACAACAGTGTACGAGGAAATGGTTCATGTTCCACTTGCATTTGTTTTTCCCGAGGGCGCCAATATCGAACCGAAGAATATCGATGGTCTTGCCGAACTGGTAGACCTCTTCCCCACACTCGCCGATGCGTTCGACCTAAAACATCCCGAGGAGACACACGGAATCTCTTTGTGGCCGGCCATTACGGGTCAGAAAAAAAACACGGGAAGGACGACGTCGATTTCGATGATCAACGAAGCAACGAACTTCTATATTCGCGAAGGCGATATCAAACTCGTCGTCTGGCTTCAGGGCGACCGTAAGACAATCAAAACGGCCGAATTGTACGATCTCGCGAAAGACCCCTACGAAAAACACGACCTCTTTACAGATTGGAAATCCCTCGGCCCTCTAGCACACAAGGCCAACGAGCACATCGCTCAATTCGCCAGCCAGCAATTCGAAGCCATGGAACGGGAACATGACTCCGACATTATCGACGACCTAAGAGCACTGGGATATTTAGAAGGCAAAGACGACGAAGAAGATGACGACGAAAAGAAAAAAGAACCCCCAATAAATTGAAGGAGGCCGGTATGTGGAAGTGGGCGGCAGGCATAGGATGGACTCTGGCAATACTATTTTGTGCTTATTCGTTGATCGTCACTAAAGTTTCTATGGAATTGGAAATAGAAAAAGAGGAAATCGAAGTAGAAAAGGAAAAATACCAACGAGCTATTGACAAAATGACCGGCGGCGGTTGCGGTCCCACGGTGGAGACGATGCGAGAGGAGATGGAAGCGATGATGGAGGCACATCGTTCTCTTTTCCAAAAACTATCAAGTATTCAAATAGAAATTGAGACTGCGACTTCCCAACTCAAATCGTTGAAGGAAGAAATGCCGGCCGATTCTCCCCCTGACGACCCAATTGTCCAATAATGCGCATGGTATTCGGCGTAGACAGGAGGTAACCATGGCAACATTTCACGAGCAACTGACAGAGAATCAAACCGAATTTATCAACCAACAGCATTTCTTCTGTGTCGCGTCCGGCGCGGCAACCGGCCGCATCAATCTATCCCCCAAAGGAATGGACACCTTTGCGGTACTCGGCTCCAATCAAGTGGCCTATCTGGATATGTACGGAAGTGGAAACGAGACTGCCGCGCACGCCCAGAACGATGGACGTATTACGATTATGTTTACGTCGTTCGGTCCGAAGCCCAATATTCTTCGCATCTACGGGAAAGTCCGCGCCATTCGCCCCAACGATGTCGAGTGGGAAACACTGTCCCCCCACTTCGAAACCATCCATGGCCAACGTCAAATTATCCTCATCGACATCGAATCCACACAGGACTCCTGCGGATACGCGGTGCCCAAATTCGAATTCATCGAACATCGCGACACCCTTCGAAAATACGCGGATCGATTGACAGAAGATGAGTACAACGTAAAAATCCTCTCCCAAACGGAATCCATCGACGGACTGCCCATCTCCCAACCGTCTTAATCCTCGGCGATAAGTTTGCAATTCAGCTCCCTTGGCAGTAGATTAGGGCCATAACCTAATCTACTGCTAAGGGAAATTTTCGTATGAGTCTGCACGCAAAAATCATGTGGTCCATGTTGCTCGGTCTAATCGTAGGGCTGGGAATGTACTTTGGCGGCGACCCCGAGGCGGGCTGGTTTCAAACGACCACCTGGTGGCTCGATATAGTTGGCAAAGATATCTTCATCGGCGGCTTGAAAATGATCATTGCGCCATTGATCCTCGCATCCATCATCACCGGGATCGTCAGCCTTCCCAATGCAGGTGAACTTGGTAGCCTTGGCGTAAAGACATTCATTTACTATTTCTCGACCACCACGATCGCCGTCCTCATTGGCGTGCTCGCCGTGCTGGTCATTCAACCAGGAAAAAAGGAAGCGTCCCAAAAAGTTAAGGCCGAACGCGAAACTCAACTAGCCGCATATGCAGCGACGTTCGAAGAAGAAACAGGAATGGACCCCACCACTGAAGACGGGCGAGCCAATTTCCGAATGTATATTGCCCAGGCGGAAGGTGAAGATTTGGGCGGTTCCGAATTCGGATCTAAATGGTCAAAGATTAAAGCGACCGAAACCCGGGGACCTGGCGACATGATGCGCGAAGAAATATTGCGCCCCATCCTCACCAACCCATTTACTTCGTTGAGTAAAAATCCACCCAATGCGTTGGGGATCATTTTCTTCTCAATTCTCATCGGTTTGGCCTGTGTCATTATCGGAGACAAAGCAAAACCCGTGGCCGATTTTTTTGTCGCCATGAATGAAGTGATGATGAAAATCACTCTTTGGATCATGGAATTTGCTCCCATTGGAATTGCCTGTATCATCGCATCCCTCGTGGCCACGTTAGGGACCGACGCGTTGATATCCCTGAGCTGGTATTGCCTGACGGTCATCGGCGGAATTGCCGTTCACCTGTGTATCATCATCGGCTTGGTCACCGTGGTCGGCCGAATGAAACCAATGGAGTTCATCCGAGGTATTCAGGAAGCATGGTTTATTGCCTTCACGACCACATCTTCGGCCGCGACGATTCCCGTCACAATTCATTGCACAACAAACAAACTCGGAGTATCGGAAAAGGTTTCGCGGTTCGCGTTGCCTGTCGGTGCAACCGTAAATATGGATGGGACCGCTCTTTACGAAGGAGTCGCAGTGATCTTTTTGATCCAATTATTCGGTGATTTACCGGATGTGGGAATTACGTTGACCCTGGGTAAAACGCTTGTGATTTTCATTACGGCCGTTTTGGCATCGGTAGGAGCCGCGGCGATTCCGAGTGCAGGTTTGATTACGATGGCAATCGTGGCGAGTGCGGTGGGCTTACCATTGCATTACATCTTCTTTATCTATGCCGTAGATCGCTTACTGGATATGTTCCGCACTTCGACAAACGTTGTGGGTGATGCAGCGGGTGCCGTCATCGTCAACCGCCTGGAAGCCAAAAATATCTAACCTAGAAATTTAACAACTACGATCGCAATCACCAAAGGTACGGCGGCGGCGAGCCAAAATTTATTTGCTTGGACAAATTCTATGACGTCGACGGTACTCATGGACTCTCTCCGTTTCAGTTACAACTTGCTTTCGGTCCCGCTCAGTATACGCTGAATATTGTCTTTATGGCGAATTACTATGAGCACCGCGATTGCGCACACCACACAACGAACGACCGTGCCAATCGGGAAAAACCAAACGGATATTGCTAAGGCGATCGCGCCCAAGATGGAAGCTAAACTTACCATTCGAGATAGCGACACGACCAATACGAATACTCCAAACGAGATGGCCGTCGGTATCGGCGCCAACGCTAGAAAAACACCGGCACTGGTAGCAACCCCTTTCCCCCCTTTGAACTTTATAAATATGGAAAAGGTATGTCCCAAAATCGCCGCGATCCCGCAAGCCAACGGAGCATGGTCCCAAGTCGATTGCGCTGCCAGAAAATGAACAGGGACAGCCCCTTTCGCCACATCTCCGATGAGGGCCACAATCCCCAAAGGCTTTCCCAACACTCGAAGGGTATTCGTGGCTCCAATATTTTTGGAGCCGTGTTCTCGAATATTCACGCCCTTCAGACGAAGGCCAAGCCAAAGACCGGTGGGAATCGAACCGAGAATATACGAAGCGAGAATTATGCCTACGGTCATTTCTTCGGCCTTCCCTCGCGCAATTCTATTTTAATCGGGATCCCTTTGAATCCATACTCGGCACGGAGTTGGTTTTCAATATACCGGAGATAACTGAAATGAAACAGCTTCTTTTGATTCACGAACAAAATGAACCGAGTCGGAAGAATTCCACCCTGGGCCACATACAGTATCTTGGCCGATTTTCCTTTTACGCTCGACGGCTTGTGTTTAAATTTCAGTTCCGCAAAAAACTTATTCAATTCCGAGGTACCAATTTTCCGATTCGCTTCGACTTCGATCTCATTGAGTAAATCAAACGTCTTGAATAGTCGCTGACGAGTCAAGTTCGAGATCGTCATGTAAGACACATACTTAAGATACGGCACTTTCAAATCGAGTTCATCTTTGAGCTGCTTGAACTTTTCTTCCTTGTCTTCAATCAGGTCCCATTTCGACCAAACAATGATCATCGCGGTCCCTTGTTCCTGAATATATCCGATAATTCGTTTGTCCTGTTCGGCAATACCATCGGTCGCGTCCACCATAACCATACAAATATCGGCTCGTCGGACAGCCCGCAATGACCGAGCCACGCTAAAATGCTCCACCTGCTGCTTGATTCCGGCTTTTTTCCGCATTCCGGCAGTGTCTATTAGTAGGTAATCCTTATCCTTCCAAGTGTATTCAATATCGATCGCATCGCGCGTAGTTCCTGGAGTGTCGTCGACGATCGTCCGCTCTTCATTGAGAATCGCATTAATAAAAGAAGACTTCCCTACATTGGGTTTCCCTACAATCGCGACTCGCGTCACGTTGTCTTCAGGTTCTTCTTCAACGTCCTCCTCGTCGTCTTCGCCTTCTACCGCAGCCTGGGGTTCGGGCAGATGACTTAACACTTCTTCCTTCATTTCGCCGATACCGAGATTGTGACCCGAAGAAATAGCGAAAGGTTCGCCCATTCCCAACTCGTAAAAATCATTTCGATTCATATTTAGTTTTTCGTTGTCCAGCTTATTGACAACCAAAACCACGGGCTTACCATATCGATACAATTGATCGCGTAATTCCAAGTCGATACGGGTCAATTCTTCTTGACCGTCCACGACAAACACAATGACGGTAGCTTCTTCCAACGCCGTATGCACCTGAGTCTGCATTTTCTGAACAATCGAATCTATGGGATTTTCCACAATCCCGCCGGTATCAACGAGCCGCAGAGAATAGTCATCCCATTGCACAGACGTAATGTGGCGGTCGCGCGTAATGCCCTCTTCGTCGTGAATGATCGCCTGCTGTTTTCCGGACAATCGATTGTACAATGTAGATTTACCCACATTCGGGCGGCCGCAGATCGCGACGATGGGAAGTTTTTTCTTCTTAGACATTTAGTGGGATTCTTTCATAGGAGGCGCCATTTCCGGAATGACTCTTTCATATCCAAACAAACAATAATCAATAAACGAGACTGCAGTGACCACAACCATCACCCAAATCAGGTGGGCGGCTACCGGTGCCTGCAAAAGTACACCCGCAATGGTGATTCCTTGTGTCCAAGCAGTCACCTTACCCAAAACTCTGGCACGCGGTTTCAAAGGACCAAAAAAACGATGGGCCAGATAGCTGCCGATCAATATGGTGGAATCTCTCAACATCACGACGACGGGAAGCCACATCGGTATCGGAATCGCAAAATGCGGGTTCACTGCGATAAACACAAGCGTAATATTTGTAAGCAACTTGTCAGCAGTAGGATCAAGCCGCTCTCCAAGCCGCGATCGTTGATCGAATTTACGCGCGATAATTCCGTCGGCCCAATCTGACAACGCCACGATCATGTAGATCACGGCTGCCGCAAGTCGAAAGGCCTGATCGTCCACAGTGAAAAACGCGATTGCCAATGCGATCACCGGGATCATAGCAATACGGAAAAATGTAATGTAATTGGCGAGGGTCACGTTGAATTCCAGTAGAGGGGCTGCCGAGAAGGTATTATACCGCGTTCGGAAAAATTCAATCAATCACTGTCTATGAAACACAAATCAGATTCAGGTACAATTGGGCTCTGGAAACGGGAAATCACTCAATGAATACGGAACGATTCGAAGAATTACTTGCGCAATTTGAAAACCACGCCGTTTTGGTCGTGGGTGATGTGTATCTCGACGCGATGCACTCAGGTCGTATCGCAGAAATGAGTCTGGAAGCTCCGATACCCGTATTCGAAAATGCGCAGACTTCGTACAACCCCGGGGCCGCGGGCAATGTCGCAGCAAATTTGTCCGCAATGGGCGCCAAAACAGTTCTCTGCGGCATCGTCGGAAAAGATTCAAACGCGTCGATTCTCAACAAAGAATGCGCCGTCTGCGGAATCGATACAACAGGCCTAATTGCGACCGATTCACAACCTACGAATTCATATGGAAAGTTCCGCGCGGGTAGCGAATCGTATCCTGCCCAGGAAATCCTCCGAATGGATACCCCGAAACAAGGCGCACTTCCAGAGGATCTCGAGGCACAAACCATCAAATTTATACGCGAAACAGCTGAAACGGTTCAGGCTGTCATCGTGATCGACCAGGTGGCCTCTATGATTACAGCTCCGATTCTCGACGCCGTCATTGAATCCGCGCAAAAATACTCGTTGCTTACCGTAGCAGATTCACGAAGTCGAATAGGCATGTTTCATGATTTCGATGTCGTCGTCCCGAACGAAGGTGAATTGGGTACCGGATTAGATTTGAAAGTTAGCGACGCCGCCAGTCGTGATGCCGCGGGAACACAAATATTGAAACAATGTAAGAACGCGCTCATCACTTGCGGAGGCGACGGAATCGCCGTTTATACCGCGAACGAATCAACTCAAATTCCGTGCAGAACCTATTCGCAAGTTATCGATGTGACCGGAGCGGGAGATTCTGTGACCGCGTCGATAACGCTTTCCCTTCTTTCCAAATCGTCTTTCAACGAAGCCGCCGAAATTGGAAATGCTGCAGCCGGTGTTGCCGTCGGCTTTCCCGGCGCAGTCACGGTCAATCAAGAAGACATCAAAAGAAACTTTACAGGTGAATCCATGTATGGCGATAAAATTCAAACTCTGAACGACTTACAATCGACGTTGAAAAAATATCAGTCCGACGGAAAATCAATCGTATGGACGAACGGATGTTTTGATATCCTCCATGCAGGACATGTCACTTATCTGCAATCCGCCCGAAAGCGAGGAGACGTGATGGTCGTTGGACTCAATAGCGATGCTTCAGTACAAGCCATCAAGGGGCCGGAACGACCCATCGTTCCAGAAAACGAACGGGCCCTGATTATTTCCGCGTTGGAATGTGTAGATCACGTCGTCGTTTTTCAAGATGACGACACCGTCGGATTACTTGATTTTCTCAAACCCGACATTTATGCCAAGGGCGGAGACTACACCATCGATACCATCAATCAGGATGAACGAAAATTGGTCGAAGGGTACGGTGGAAAAATCGCGCTCATTCCGGGAGTAGACGGAAAATCTACCACATCAATCATTCAAAAACTATCTCAGGATTCCTGATCGGGTTCTTCTTCCGAATCAAAATCGACTCCCCAAAGATTTTGGAGATGTGATTTGATTTCCGCTTCTTTTCCACGCCCCGTAGGTGTGTAATACGTTCCAACAGGAATACCATAGTCTTGTCGAACCCACCCATCGTCAAAGTCGTGAGCATAGCGATATCCAATTCCACGACCCAGCTTCTTCCCCTGAGGCCCACCGTCTTGCAATGATTTTGGAACCGGTATCGTTTTTTGCGTTCGTACATCCCCTAACGCTTTATCGATACCCAAATAGGCCGCATTGCTCTTGGGAGCACTCGCCACATAGGTCGCGGCCTGAGCCAAAATAATTCGTGCCTCAGGCAATCCCACGAACTCACATGCCTGCCACGCATTGGTCGCCACGACCAACGCCATCGGATCTGCATTCCCTACGTCTTCCGCTGCAGCGATGCAGATTCTTCGAGCAATGAACCGCGCATCATCCCCGGCTTCCAACATACGGGCCATCCAATACAGCGCCGAATCCGGATTCGTACCTCGCATGCTCTTGATGAACGCGGAAGCCGCATCGTAATGGTCATCGCCGGTCCCATCATAGTGAAGCATCTTTTTCTGTATAGATTCGGCGGCCACTTCCTTCGTGATATGAATGACTGAATCCTTCGGCTCCGTCGTCAACATGGCGATATCGAGGGCATTCAAGGCCCGTCGAGTGTCCCCTTCCGCGTACAACGCAATGTGTTGCAACGCTTCATCATCGGCTGTGATTTCGAATTCGTCCAATCCGCGTTCCGAATGGGTGAGTGCTTTCTTCAACAAAGTCACCAAATGCTCTTCTTCCAAGCGATTTAATTCGAACAATTGGGATCGAGAAAGCAAAGGTGCCACGACAGAAAAGAAAGGATTTTCCGTCGTAGCTCCGATCAAAATCACATTCCCGTTCTCGACATCGGGGAGCAACGCATCCTGTTGAGCTTTATTAAAACGATGAATCTCGTCCACAAAAAGAATTGTTTTACGGGATTCATGGATACGTCTCTGTTTCGCTTGAGCGATGATTTCCCGAAGCTGTTTCACATTGGACGTAACGGCATTGACGCTGTCGAAACGGGATTCGGTCTGCATTGCTATCACCCGGGCGAGCGCCGTCTTACCGCACCCCGGGGGACCGTAAAGAATGAGAGAGGTGATTCTGTCGGCTTCGATTGCGCGCCGCAGAATCTTCCCTTTTCCAAGGATATGGTCCTGCCCAACGAGCTCATCCAACGTACGAGGAGCAATCCGCCTCGCCAACGGGGCTTCTTTTCGCAGACGCTCTGCTGCCGCTTGTTCAAAGATATCATCGCTCATAGAAAGGAATCATAGCCTATTTTCAGCGGAGAATATCCAATCAAAAAAAGTAGCGCCTTCCAGGAGATGGTCATAACCCGAAAGGCGCTTGAGAAACTTAAGGAAGGAGCGGAATCCTAACCAGTCAGTTTCAAACAGTTAAAACAGTAGACACTGTTTCTATAATTATTTGGACTCCCCAAATGTATGCATGGTTTATCTGTATAACAATAATTTCTTGAAATATATAACAAAGAATGTTGGAAATAGTTCCATAATTTGAATCAATTCTGATTCAAATCGTATAATTCTTCCAATTTCTAGGGGTTTCCTTATGATTCGAGTAGGTATAGTCGGTGCAACAGGTTACGGTGGCAGAGAATTGCTACGTTTACTCTGTGCCCATCCCGATGTCACGGTCTCGGCCGTAGCGTCTACCAGCGCCGCGGGTAAACAATTGACTGACGTGTTGCCGGGATTTCAAGGCCTTCTGGACATCACTTTTGAAACCTTCGACGCGAAGAGCCTCGCCGAGAAATGTGACGTGGTGTATCTGGGTGTTCCCGGCCGCGAATCCATGGAATTAGTCGCACCCCTCATACAGGCAGGTGTACGCGTTATCGACTTGGGTGCCGATTTTCGTCTGAAAGATACAGCCGCCTACCAGGAATATTACGGAACAACTCATACCCAACAGGAGCTGCTTTCAAAAAGTGTCTATGGTTCAGCACCCGATAATCGGGCCGAGCTGAAAACGGCACAATTGGTGGCAGGCCCCGGATGTTTTCCGTTAAGTGTGTTGATACCCCTACAACCGCTCATCCCTTTGGCGAAACCCGATATCCCCGTCGTCATTGATTCTGTTTCCGGGATTTCTGGTGCTGGGCGGACTTTGAATCAGATTTACCATTTTCCGGAAATGAATGAAAACGTGCGCGCATATAAGATAGGCGTCCATCAACATACCCCTGAAATCGAACAGGAATTGAACAATGAAGTCCTTGTTCAATTTAACCCGCACGTCGGCCCCTATACTCGCGGCATATTGAGTACGATTACCGTCCGCCCCACCGCCTCAATCGACTTTGAAAAGTGCTACGCCTGTTACGACAACGAACCCTTTGTTCGGGTATTGGGCGAAGACACCATCCCCGACCTGAACGGCGTCACCGGCACAAATTTCATCGACTTCGGATGGAAGCAAGATGCGCGCACCGGTAATCTGATTATCGTGAGTGCGATCGATAATTTAGTCGGTGGTACTGCCGGCATGGCCATCCAGTGTATGAACATCATGTTTGGCGTTGATGAAACCTCGGGATTACGGCTTGGGGGCATGACGATATGAAAATGATCGAAGGCGGAGTCTGTGCCCCGATTGGCTACATGGCCTCCGGGGTTCATGCCGGCATCAAGGACTCGTCTCCGAAGGACAAATTAGATTGCGCGTTGATTGTAAGTACTCAACCTGCGTACGTTTCCGGTGTCTTTACAAAAAACCTGATGAAATCACCGCCCGTGTACTGGAACCAAAAAGTGTGTGAAGCCGGCGAAGCTCAAGCTGTCTTTATCAACAGCGGAAACGCCAACGCGGCCACCGGTGAACCGGGCCACGAAGATGTGAAGACGACGGCGGAATGGGTGGCCAATGGTGCACAATACGGCCCGGAAAATGTTTTGATTTGCAGTACAGGCGTAATCGGTGTTCCACTCCCCATGAACAAAATTGAAAACGGTGTCGACGATTGCATAGACGCCCTTTCCGCACAACGAGGCTTGGATGCGGCCAAGGCCATTATGACCACCGACACTGAGGCGAAAGAATACAGTGTCGAATTCGAACTGGGCGGAAGCATGGTCAGAATCGGGGCCGTTGCAAAGGGCTCCGGAATGATCAGCCCGAACATGGCAACCATGATCTGTATCCTGACCACAGACGCAAATATTGCCAAAGAGGCTATGTACCCGCTGGTCAAGGCGGCAGCGGATATATCCTTCAATCGAATCTGTATCGACAACGACATGAGCACAAGCGACACTGTCATGCTGTTTGCAAACGGGCGTAGCGACATCGAGGAAATAAGTATTGGTAGTCCGGAGTTTTCAGAATTCCAAACAGCATTGAACGAAGTCTCTACTCACATGGCTCATTGGCTGGTGAAGGATGGAGAAGGGTCAACGAAGTTTGTTGAAATCAAAGTTTCCGGAACAGAAAATAACGACGATGCTTCTGCAGTAGCCCGAGCAATCGGAAATTCGCAGCTATGCAAAACGGCTTTTTTTGGAGAAGATCCGAATTGGGGCAGGTTTGCAGCCGCTATCGGATATGCAGAAGCTCAATTCGATCCAACTCATTTGAAAATAAGTCTGAATTCAATCCTCCTGTGTGATGGCGGCATCGCCGCGGATTTCGTGGAAGAAGACGCCGCCGCGATTATGAAAAAGGGCGAATTCACGATCCACGTTTCAGCCGGTTCAGGCCCCGGAGAAGCTGTTTTTTGGACATCGGATTTAAGTCATGATTATGTTAGCATTAACGCTGATTATCGGACTTGACCTGGAGCATACATGGAAGAATTCATTCAAAAAGCATCCGTCCTCGTAGAGGCCCTCCCTTATATTCGGGAGTTTAACGGTAAAACCGTCGTCGTAAAATATGGCGGCAGCACGATGCTCGATCCAGCAATCCGCCGCCTCACCGCTGAGGACATAGTCCTGATGAAATACGTTGGTATGAATCCAGTCGTTGTTCACGGCGGGGGCCCGGCCATCAGCAAAACTCTGGACGGCCTTAATATCGAATCAAGATTCCACAATGGATTGCGAGTTACCGACCAAGACACAATCGATGTCGTTGAAATGGTTCTTGCTGGTTCCGTGAACAAAGATATCGTTAGTCTGATCAGCCGCGCGGGGGGCAATGCCATCGGTCTGAGCGGAAAAGATGGGAACCTTTTACATGCAAAGAAGATTGAATTGGGTGATGGGGTCGATATCGGCCACGTCGGTGAAATCGATACGGTCAATCGTGACTTAATCGATATGTTGAGTAATTCAGACGTAATACCCGTAATTGCTCCGGTAGCCACCGATGCCGAAGGCGGAACGTGGAACGTGAACGCCGATACCGCAGCCGGGAAAATCGCCGGTGCCATTTCAGCGGAAAAATTGGTCTTTTTGACCGACACACCGGGCTTGTTGGCAGACATGAATGATCCGGATTCGTTGATTCACCAGGTGGAATTTAAAGAGGTCGAGAAATTGACCAAGGACGGCGTCATTGCAGGCGGGATGATTCCAAAAATTGATGCCTGTCATGCGGCACTTGATTCGGGCGTGAAGAAAACACACATTATCGACGGACGAGTTCCACACGCGCTACTGATCGAAATTTTTACACAAACGGGGTTGGGGACATTGGTCACCCAATAATTGCTATACTGTTCAGGTTGTCAGGTACAGGGGGGTATTATGCCGAATGCGTTGACCGACGTTTATGAGGTAATTTTCAAGGGCGGCATTGTCATGTGGCCCATTATGATGTGTTCAGTCGTGGCGTTGGCCATAGCCATCGAACGCTTCTTCAGTCTGCGTCGCGCCACGATCGACACTCGCGAGTTGATGGACACGATGCGTACCGTCCTTCGTCAAAATCGTACTCAGGAAGCCATCGAAATCTGTGACGAAACCGATGTGCCTGTGGCTCGAATTATGAAAGCCGGGATCCTAAAACACGCACGCAGTAAAGAAGACATTCGCGAAGCGATAGAGGATGCGGGCCACCTGGAAATCCCCCGGCTCGAACGATATCTGCCTGCGCTTTCCACTTGCGCCACCATCGCTCCTCTTCTCGGTCTGCTAGGAACGGTTGCGGGAATGATCAAAGCCTTCGCGCAAATTCAAAACAAACAAGGTCTCGTAAACCCGAGTGATTTGGCGGAAGGAATATCCAACGCGTTGGTAACTACCGCCGCCGGATTGACGGTCGCCATCCCGACTCTGGTTATTTACAACTACTATGTGACACGCGTCGAAAATATGGTTCTCGAAATGGAAATCAGTTCTTCCGAGTTGGTCGAACTTCTCACTAAAGACCGCGAAGAATATTAGCGGCTCAGGGTTTGAGATGAAATTCAGAGAAGAAGGCAAACAAAAACAGAAACCCAATATCGACATGACACCCATGATCGATGTGGTTTTTCAGTTGTTGATCTTTTTCATGTTATCTGCGACGTTTGTGGTTCAAAGCTCCATTCAAATCGAGATGCCCGAGGCAAAAGGCGCGACGAACCTGGAACAAAAAGACCTTTCGGTCACTCTCGCCTATGGTACGGACGGCCCCGACGGAAAAGGCAAAATCTACGTCGACAGCCAAGATATTTTGAGCATGGAAGAATTGACTCGAGTCTTGAGCGAAAAGGCAAAAGACGACCCCGACATCTGGCTCGCAATTCGCTCCGACGCGCGCTCCGATACTGGACGCTTAATGGAAGTCATGGGGATTGCAAAAAGCGTGGGCATGACAAAATTCCAGATGGTCGCTCAGCCCGATGCTGATGACCAATGACCCCCTTCCTTCACAGAGACCGGATATTTACGGTCTCTTTGGTGGTTTCACTCCTCTTTCATTTCTCCATGGTTTCGTTGTTTCGTATCGTGATCTATTTCCCGAAAACAAATGTCGAATTTTATGCGTTTGAAATCGTAGATTCCACGCAGAGATCGAACCTATCGCATCGCACCCTAACCATTCCCTCGGAAGAAAACGGAATAGACCGAATTCAGTCAAACCGTTTGAACCTTGAAAAAACCTTGTTGCCGGCTGTCGAAATCCCCACGTTAAAATTTTCAGAACTGGATCTCATTCGCATAAAGCAAGAAGGCTTGGAGATTCGGTCGAAATACAAGGAACTGTTTGAATCTTCTCCAAAAGATTCATGGACCACTTTTGGAAACCGTCTCAATATCGTAGGCGATCAGTTATTCGGCGAGAGCGATCCGTCGGCCGCCCAAACTCAACTTCCTATTAGTAGACCAGCGCCAGGATTCGAAGCTTTCTTGGAATGGATGACACCCCCTCATACAAGGCAGGTCTTGTCGGTCGAAAAAATCGATGCCCTTTGGGGGGCGTCAGTTGACACATTGATAGAGCCATTGATTTTGGTCTTTCGGATCAACCGCCGCGGAAATGTCATCTTCGTCCTCCCTCCCCTTGAGGATGAATCCGGCGTGGTCGACGATGCCGTTCAGGCACTTTTCGGATATCGCTTCGAATCCGTGGACGAGGATGGCCCCAAAGAACACCACGGAACGCTCATGATTCGTGCGTCGGGTGAACGGTTTTGATCGAGATCGAACTTACCTGGGCTCTCGCCCTCTATTCGGCTATGCTCGGGGTCCTGATTGGCATCATTTGGCTCTATACGGAATTGGCTGTTCGACATCCACAGCGCCGTCTCGGAATTCAATTTCTCTGGCGCTGCGTTTTTTGCGGGTACAGCTATCTTGACGAAGAGTCTCAAGTCATGTCCGAATGCCCTCGCTGCACAAACCTTAACTCGCACGATGAAAGAGATGGTTCCCCAAAGAACGAAACTTTAATGAAAGCTCCGCCGGAAATCGAGGACGGGAAGTCGACCAAAAACACGTCCAAACGAACAAGGCGAGGCAGAGCTCGCGGACCCCGCCGGCGAAGTAGGTAAACCCCGAAGCGTTTTTTCAAGTCTAAACGGTATAGACCCAATATGCAGAGGAAGAAAAAATGACTCAGTCTAAGGCCCAACGTAGACTCTTGGAAAATCGTGGGAATTGCGCCCTATGGGGATGCGCATCGTTGTTAGTTATCGCCATCGTTGGCATTGTCGTCGTCACCATCAGCGCAAAAATACTGTTTAATAATTTTCGCGATACGTACACGGATACTGAGGCGACCGAATTACCCATCGTAGAAATGGAAGCTGAAAAAATTGAAAGCTTGCTCGACAAAGTCGACGATTATTATGGATCGCTTGAAAACGGGGACGCGTCCGATCCGCTTACGCTGACCGAAAAGGAGTTGAATGCCTTGGTTCAATATCATCCTGAACTGGACGATCTGAGTAGAATCGTTTATTTTACGCTGGAAGACGATTTACTTAATGGGGAGCTTAGTGTCCCATTGGACCAATTTCCAGGCTTCGGCGGACGTTACTTCAACGGAAACGCGTCTTTTGATTTGGTCTTTGGTGATGATGGATTGGAAGTATTCATCGTGGAAGCCGAAGTCAAAGGCGACCCAGTTCCAGAGGATTACCTTGGTGGGTTTCGGCAGCAAAATATGGCGCACAAATATCAAGAAGACTCAAACACTCGAGATGTCATGGATCGAATTGAAGATATCGAGATTAGGGAAGGGATCCTGATTATCACTCCGAAACCAGGTCGATCTGAAGAATCAGCCGAATAGGTTTTTCAGCTTTTGGAAAAAGCCTTCTGGAGGAGTTTCAATTTCTTCTCCCCCGGACTGGAGAGGAAGCGATTCAAGTGAATCTACGACCTGAACCACGGCGATCGTGATGTTGTCCGCCCCACCAGAATCCAGAGCGGCCTGAAGAAGTGCCTGAGCATTTTCGAGGGGCGGGTCATGAACCATTTTTTGTTCGATCTCATCATTGTCGATTTGGCCACACAACCCGTCCGAACAAATCAGAAGTCGATCGCCTTTTTTGATTTTGAGCGAAAATAAATCTACCTCAACGACAGGCTTAATCCCCACGGCCCGCGTAATAAGATTTCGCAATGTATGTTGCTGCGCTTCCTCTTCGGATATGATTCCGTTTCGAACCTGTTCGGCGACAAGGGAATGATCTTCAGTGAGCTGTTTCAGCGGTTCGTTGCTGCGTTGGAGATAAATTCGACTATCCCCCACCTGACCAATATAGGCGTTGTCCCCATGGATCACTAATGCAGACAAGGTCGTCCCCATACCGTAATATTCCGGGTGCTCTTCGGCGTGCTGGAAAATATGGAGATTGGCGTCTTCGATGGACTGAATCATCCGAGCAGGAATAGTGCCTTGCTCGGGCTTATAAAATTGTTCGAGCATGGTTTCCAAAGCCAAATGACTGGCAAGCTCCCCCGCACTCGCACCACCCATGCCATCTGCAACAGCGAATACGAGGCCACGATTTGCGACCAATTCGTCACTATCGGGCGCACACATCAGGCAGGAATCTTCATTGTGCTCCCGCTTTTTTCCAATATCGGTCACGAAGCTGACATCGAGGAATCCATTTTGCCATTGAACTTGATAATTCCCACCGTCATCTGGCCCGCGGTGAGTCATCGGAATGGATACCATTTGGAATTTTCCTGTACGTGGTCACGTTGTATTGATACTTACCGTATCAAAATGGAAACCCATATTCCATATTCTTCGCACCCTCCAATCGTGTCAAATCCGGACTAGTATTCGAATTATTCGCCGTCACTTGCGAGGTCGACTGTATATTCTTTTTCGGGGCAATAATGGGTAAGGTTTTCTCGTCAGATTCATCAAATGTGCAATTGATGGGGGTTCAAATATGCAAATGGTCCCGATATTTTCGCCTGAACTGGAATATAGTAGAAATGCCAACCGACAATTGCTCCGGATTCGGTCCATGTCATCTATCACGAACCCGATCAGGGAGGTAGCCCCCGAAAAGTCTAGCGAGTTCGAGCGCACCCCATTTATTAATTTCAGGGACTTTTCTGGTTCGCAAGCTGGGATGTAGCCGATATAGGTCACTGAATGCCCAATGTTTGGCGTTTCCTCGCGTACGGAATAAGGAATTGTCTTTAAAATATGGGGTTTGATAGGCTTCCTACTTCAGACTAAAAGGACCTCCCTAATGAGCACACGCATACCCTGGAAAATATCACTCCATGGCGGCCATACCGGAACGTATTGCGATCACGCGACCGGAACCTTGTCGGAGGTAATCGAAAAAGCTATTTCCTTTGGGTATGACATCTTTGGATTCTCTGAACACGCGCCACGAATAGGCGACAATCTTCTATACGATGAAGAAATCGCGATGGGATGGAACGTCGAGAAACTGGAAAAGGATTTTGAAGCCTACGCCAATGATCTTCCACCGTTAATTGAAGAATACGCCGACCGAATCCAATTACTGCGTGGATTTGAATGTGAGAACGTCCCGGATGACGGATTCGTGGAGATCATGTCAGAACTAAAAACCAAGTATCATTTTGACTATATGGTCGGATCAGTGCACTTCATCAACGAGATTTCCCTGGACGGTCCGGCCCACCTATTCCGTAGGATCCTTGAACAGTTCGACGGAAACCTCGAAGCCGTGGCCATTCACTATTATGACGCTGTCGGCAAAATGGTACAAACCCTAAAACCTGAAGTTATCGCCCATCTGGATCTCATCAAAAAAAACGCGCCAACTCTCGAATCAGTGGATACCCCTGCCATAAGAAAATCGATAGAGCACACGTTGGAAATCATACGTCAGTGCGACGGGATATTGGATTGCAACACAGCAGGCATTCGAAAGAAACTGGGCGGACCCTATCCCTCTCCATGGATCGTGAAAAAGGCTCACGACATGGGAATTCCGTTCTGCTTCGGCGACGACAGCCATAGTCCGCAAGAGGTTGGCGAGGGAATCGCCGCGGCGCGAAAATATTTATTGGAATTGGGTGTCGATACAATTGCTGGTCTAGAGAAGAATGATGGCGTCGTCATGCAGAAAAAAATCGCTCTTTCATAAATGCCATTTTGCGCAAGAATAAAAAGTTCCCTGCGCGGCTGGGTGAAACCGCGCAGGGGGTAAAGTCCCTTGGGAGGATAGGGACTGTGCAGGTATGTTAACTCCTTCTTGTTTCCTGAAATCTATAATCCATTCAACAGGGATTGGGTTTCATTTTTGTTTCTACGTTTTAACTTCAATTCGTTTTGGCTGTTTTTCTTTAAGTTTCGGGAGTGTAATCTTCAAAACCCCATCCGTGAACTTGGCCTCGACGTTTTCGTGCTCAAATCCGCCGGGTATTTCGAAGGCGCGTTGAAAACTTCCGTAACTACGCTCAATTCTATGCGCATTCCTCTCGTTAGTGGTTTCCTCCTTTGCCCGTTGTCCTTTGATAGTAATGACGTCATCGGCCACTTCAATCCTTATCTCTTCCTTGGCGATTCCAGGGACGTCAGCGTGGATTTCGAAGTCTGTTTCGGTTTCGACCAGGTCAATCGCGAGTGAAAAACGGCGCTCGCTACCGGCTTTTCCGAAAAGCCGGTTCATTTCCTCGTCAATTCCGTCAATGATGCTCCAGGGGCCCAGCGCGTGTCTTGGTGTC